>BNJT01000974.1_pt1 | contig 14280 bp, 15 predicted proteins | sample 8540491 | NCBI WGS metagenome assembly BNJT01 (sample SAMD00202455, study PRJDB9452) | human saliva metagenome | host: Homo sapiens
AGTTGATATTGAAGGGTATGAAGATATAGAGAAACTTAAAATGCTAGTGGATATGAGCTATCGGTTGGTGGGGAAGAAGTAACTAGTTAATGTATGTAGATTAAATTTGATTTAAATATAAGAGGGGCTGTAACAAAACAGCCCCTTTATATTAAAAATAGCTATTAGCTGATTATATAATCAACTAATAGCTATTTTTCTATATTTTATAAGGAAAAAGGGTCCCGAAGGACCCATTCCATTGGTATAATTAAATTATGAACAAAAACCACACCAATGAATTTAATTATACCAAACTAGTAATACCTCGCCAACTAGTTTTACCATTGGAATATGGTCTTTTGATAAAAGAAACAGCCCCTGTGCGGTTACTCGATGCTGTATTGGAGGAATTAGACTATACAGAGTTACAGCATTTGTATTCTCCTAACGGGAGAAAATCTAAAGTTCCACCGCACATTCTGTTTAAGATTTTTGTCTATGCTATGTCCAACGGTCTATATTCTACACGTATGATCCAACAACAATGCGAGGAAAATATTAACTATATGTGGCTACTACAAGGCTATGTTGCACCCAGTCATATGACGTTTCAACGATTTTTTGCACGTTGTACACTAGATGTACTAATGAATCTATTTTCACAATTAATGGAGGCCATTAGTAGACGTGATACCTTAACATTCAATGAAGTATTTATTGACGGGACTAAGCTAGAGGCTAATGCCAACAAATATACATTTGTATGGCGTAAAGCGGTAGAGAAAAAGCTATCTATGTTACCTACTAAATTAGCTGTACTCAAGCAAGATATATGGAATGAATTAGGTTTAGATACATTTTGTATGAACGATGAGTTTGTATATACCTTTTTGGCTAAGGAAATTGAAGTACAGCATATGGTTTTTGGTACAAGGAAAAGGTAAGCATAAAACACCGTTACAACGCTTGTACGAACGAGCAGAATCCTTATATGAGAAACGAAAAAGAGTATGTACAGCAATTGCATATTATGGGTGAACGTAACAGTTATTCCAAAACGGATCATGAGGCTACATTTATGCGTATGAAAGAAGACCATATGTGTAATGGGCAGCTTAAGCCTGCTTACAATGTACAATTGGCTGTTCATTCTGAATATATTATGGGCGTTGGTGTATTCCCTAATCCTAATGATACCAATACATTAATTCCATTTGTACAACAATTAGAACGACTTCATACACAACGTTTCAAATATGTAGTAGCTGATGCCGGCTATGATAGCCATGAAAATCTAACCTGGTTGAAACACAACCAGTATCTATCTTGTATAAAGCCACAGTATTATGAAAGACAAAAGACTAAGGCATGGACTACCGATATTAGTAAAGCTCGTAATATGCAATATATACCAGAAAAGGATTTGTTTATATGTGCTAAAGGTCGCCAATTAAGATATGCCCATACACGTAACATTAAAAAGAAAACAGGTTTTGTATCTGAACGAAAGGTATATATTTGTGAATCCTGTAACCGATGTGGATACAAAAAAGAGTGCCAACCGCATGCAAAACAAACAACAGCACATCCTGTAAAACGAATTGAGATTACCCCTGCTTATGATGCTATATTGGCAGAAAACCAACATAGACTGCTTAGTGATGTAGGTGTTCAATTGCGAATTAATCGCTCCATTCAAGTGGAAGGTACATTTGGTGTCTTAAAACAGGATTTTGGATTTAGACGGTTTTTGCATCGAGGGACTGGTAAAGTACATAAAATCTTGTACCTATTAGCAATGGGATTCAATCTTGCAAAACTACATAACCGAATACAAGCAGGACGAATTCATACAGCATTATTCACCGCAAAAGAAACTGCTTAAATTAAGAAGTTTTTAAATAGGCCTAAAGGTCTATTTAAGTACGCCTAAAAACAAAAAAGACCAAGAAAACATAGGGTTTTACAAACCTAATTTTCTTGGTCTTTCTTATATTTTAAAGGGGTCGCAACTAGAATGCGGTAAAACCGCATTCTGTTACAGCCCCCTCTGTTTTGCTATTTATCTAGCTTGAGATTAAGTTTATCTATTTTAGAATTTGTTTTATCGGCCGCTAGTGGTTGTTCGGATAGAACAACTTGAGGTTCGTTATAAGTATAGCTTAATTGATGATTATATGCCAATTTGAAATAGTTAGATAATTCTTTATTGGTGCAATAGATGTAGCAACCTTTTTGGCCGCGTGTCATTAATGTACGATATGTATTTTTCACGATTTCATTGGCAATACGATGTGCTTCAGTGGGATTTTCTTTTAAAAGTTTCTTGATACCTTTTATAGATTGATCTGTTTTTGCACGTTTGGTAATGTCTACGACAAGTTTACCATCTTCATAACGTAAATCATCACCAATAATCACACCTACATACTCAAACTCAAGTCCTTGGGTGGTATGAATGCATCCTGCTTCATTGATAGAGTCAGGATCAATAGCATATGTATCAGAGTTACCTAGATTCCAGCTGATTCCAAAATTATGTTCTGGTATTTGGATATCTTTTATAAGCGATGTCATTCGACCCTCTTTAGGCCAGTCCCAACAATAACCTGCTAGAACTCGAGATTTATTGTTTATTTCATTCTGGGCTTTTATAGCATCATACATATCATGAGGATTATCAAAAATTTTGAAGTCATAATCACCTTCAAATCCATCATAGTTTGCAGTTTTTGCTATTTGTAGAGCATTATCAAGCCAAGCTAAATATCCATCTGAACCATTACAACGAAATTGAGATTCTAATGCCCCTTCATAGATTAAAGCGTTTTGTTCTTTACCAAAGTATCGTATTTTATCGATTGTTCCAGCATCACTAAAGGTAACACGTTGATTTCTGTCGATAAAAAATACGCTAAAAACAGAGGCATTGATAATTTCTTTGATTTGATCTTCACCTTGGTTTTGGAACATCCCCGATTTTTCACGCAACCTATGTGCTTCATCTACTATTGCGATTTGAAGCTCATTCTTTTTACGTGTATGAAAGGTTCCACTACTTTGGAATAAGGCCTTTATTTCAGATTTTGTATATCCTTGTTGTAACATGGCACTATATACATTTCGTGGCGCTGCATTTGCTGTAATATATTGTGCCATATAACCATTATGAATACATTCTGCTAATAAGTTGATTGCTACTACACTTTTACCAGTACCAGGACCACCACGAACTATATACACTGTTTTTTGATTATTTTTAATAGCATCAAGCGCCGCTTTTTTTATTTGTTCAAACTCAACCTTTTGGTCATCAATAAGAACAAACTCCTTATTGCCTTTTAGCATATTTAAAATAGAATCTTGAAGTGATTTTGATGGTCTTAACTTACCATGTTCAATGGACTCCATGATATTTGTAGTATCAGCTTTTGGAATATAGGTTTTGATAAAGTTACGTAAGCTATCCATTTGGCCTAGTGTGAACATCGGAGATATATTTAAGATATCATTATAGATAGAATCACGGAGCTCAGGGGAGATGCTTTCATCAAAATTATGTAAAAAAGCACATGGGTGTAACTTAATAGGTCGATTCTGGACATCCTTATTGAAGTTTTCAATAAGACTACAATAGGACCAAGCTTGATAAGAAGGGTGGGTTACTTCACGGATTCCACCGCCAAGGTAGGTTGATACAATATTATCTTTATCTGTTACCTTGAAAGCTTCGCCCCATTGTTTAAGCTCAACAATAACTACATGCTCGTTATCTTGTTGATCTAATCCTGTAATAATAAAGTCTACCCGTTTTTGGGTATTTGGAACAATATATTCAATGGCAACACCAGCTAAGTCAGGTATAGCAAGATCACGCATAACATTAGCCATATAAGATAAAGACGTTTGCCATGAATGAATTTCAGATTCGCCAACACGGCGATATTTTTCTGTTAATGTTTGATGTAGCTTTTTTTACCAAGACACCCTGTTCAAAAATCTTGGATAAAAAGATTGCTTTGTGGAAGAGTAGATAATCATATATTTATCCCAATTAAAAAAATGAAGGAAAAATTCATGAAGTTTATTGAATAATATTATTATATCATTCTTGTGTGTAAAATTTAGGGAAAGCAAGTTATTTATAATAACTTTAAAATGTTAGTATTAATTTTAGGAGGAACTATGTGTATAGGTAAACTTGAATCTGTTGATGTACGTAAGTTATGGGCACATGAACAATATGATTTCTCAGCATGGCTTAAAAAAAGAGGAAAAATTTATCACTTTTTAGGGGAAGCGTTGGGTATATCTTTTGCTGATGTTGAAACTGAAAAGTTTGTTGGATCTTATCGATGTGATATAGTTGCTAAAGATGATAATAATAAAGATGAAATTGTTATTATTGAAAAACCAATTGGAACGTTCTGATCACGACCATTTAGGAAAAAAATTATTACCTATGCTTCTGGTTTAGATGCATCTACTATTATTTGGATTGTTACACATGCACGTCCTGAACATAAGAGTGCTATAGAGTGGCTAAATAATAAAACAATCAGTAATATTAATTTCTTTTTAATTGAATTAAAAGCTTACCGCATAGGTGAGTCTTTGCCGGCTCCGAAGTTTGAAATTGTAGAAATGCCAAATGATTTTGTTAAGAATGTAAAAAGCAGAGTCGGGGGATAAACTATTAAATCGATCAAAGGCTGCACGGTATGAATTCTGGACGCGCATTATTGAAGTAAGCTCTACTCAATCGGTTCCAATATTAAAAAATAGAAAAGCTAATACTGACGATTGGATGTCTGTTTCATTGGGGACCAGTAAAGCTCATCTGGAGATAAGACTAAATGATAGAGACCATTGCATTAGAATCGTTTTATATATTCGTGATGATAAAGAATTATATCATTTACTTGAAAATCTAAAAGAAGAAATTCAAAGAGAAGTAGATAATAAATTGATTTGGAGAAATTTTTGATGGTTTAAAAAAATCGGAAATTATTTATGAAATACCTGGATTAGATTTTGATGATAATAGTAACTATGATATTTTTAATGGAGAAGACATTGGAGAATGTAATTAAGTTAAAAGATATTTATATTAAATATTTAAAAGAGTATAGGCGTTATTTGATTTTTTTAATCAATAAATTTATTATTGTATTTTTAAGTATATTTAGCATAGTATAAAATTTATATATCAAGTAAAACAGTGATAAGGGGTTAAAATTATTGTTTTTCTCAGCTTAATTAGATAGACCTTTTTATCAACAAAACAAGGAAAGAAATCCTTAGATTTCTTTCCTTGTTTTAATATGATATAATTTATATCAAAGTGAGGCATAAATGGTTTCGACGCCAGACTTCGCTTCTAGAATTTAATGTTGAAGAAACGGTCTGACTTCTATGTCGGGCCTTTTTTCATGCCCCAATTAGAAAGCTAGCTTTCAGCTAGAGGTCAATCACTTTGCTGCCATGATAATGGTCGCCACAAGTATGCCAAAGGAAATCATCAACGATAACACTTTGAATGTACTCATATTGATCACCGCCAATCCTAGAGTTGATTAGCAAAGGCTGGACCCATTTAGAGGCCTCAAGTTCAATATAGTGTTGTCAATTATAAAAAGTAAATAGATGAGAGGTTCCTAATAGTCACCTAGGTGACCAATAGGAACCTCTTTCGTTTTGTAATTAGTTCGGGGGATTTAACAGTATCAGTTATGCAGACCTCGTTTGCCGTATATTTTTAAGATTATAGCAATAATTGTATTTAATTCGAATAGAAGCGCAAAGCATACTAAGGCTGTAGTATATCCATATCCTGCTTCGTGAAAGTATGACACGAGCATAGGACCAACTATACCAGCTAATCCCCAAGCCGTCAGAATGCGGCCATGAATAGTGGAGAGTTTGCGTATGCCATAGAGGTCTGCAAGATATGCTGGCATACAGGCGAATCCGCCGCCATAGCAGGTGATAATGAGAAGAATTAAAACTTGGAATGTTAGAGCATTATTGGTTTCGGCAAGTACGTAGAATGCGATGATTTGTATAATAAAGAATAGTATGTAAGTTTGTGCACGGCCAAAGTAGTCGGAGATAGTAGACCACGCAATGCGACCTCCACCATTGAAGATACCGATGATACCAACTAGTGATGCAGCTGCTGCAGGTGTCATACCAATGGTTTCTTGTGCCATAGGGGACGCTAAGGATAGAAGACCTATACCACAGGTAATATTAATAAAGAAAATCCACCAAAGGGCACCAAATTGCCAAGTTTTCATAGCATCGTTGGCTAGCATGCCATGATTATGAACGTACATAGTGGATTTATCTTTCGGAGTTCGAGGTGGTTGTTTTGGTTGAGGTGCTTTCAAATAGAGAGAAGAGGCGCCCATAACCACTAGATAGATTACGCCGAGGATAATGAAGTTATTTACTAATCCAACTTGAGCTACGAGGAATTGCATAAGCGGGCCTGCAATGAGTGAAGCAAATCCAAAACCCATAATGGCTAATCCTGTGGCAAATCCTGGGCGATTTGGAAAGTATTTTACCAGTGTAGAAACTGGTGTTATATAACCAATACCTAGTCCGATACCACCGATGATACCATAGAAAAGATAGAGTAAGGTGAGATTATGTATGCTAAGTGCATAGGCTGTACCTAATAGGCCTGCCACCCAGAATAACATTGAAAGAAGTCCGCTTTTCTTAGGACCTATTTTTTCTGCAAAAGATCCTAAAAAGCCTGCAGACAATCCAAGCATCAGAATAGCTAAGGAGAAGGTCCATGTTGTTTGTGACATAGTAAAGCCCATATCTGTCATGATAGGTCGTGTAAGCACGCTCCATGCATACACACTACCGATGGATATATGCAGACCAATGGCTGCTAGAGCAATAAGCCAGCGATTTCTCATAAGAAAACTCCTTTCATATAGGTGAGATGATTTAAACTTTGTACAGTATTATTTGCTACAAGAAAATAAAAAAAGACCGCCTGAACAAAAGCTTGCCCAGACGGTCGGCTATCACACGATGTGTGCTACTGTGCATGTAGTCAATTCTACGAATCCGTCAGCCCAGTAGTAATATGGTATCAGTATATCAATTGATACTATATCTTGTCGATGATATAAGTCACTCTGTTATAACAACTGTAAGGTTTATAAACTAAATAGGGAAGGAAATTGTCTAATTCCCTTCCCTATTTAGATATGATATAATTTATATCAAAGTGAGGCATAAATGGTTTGGTCGCCAGACTTCGCTTCTATATTGATTTAATTGAAGAAACGGTCTGACTTCTATGTCGGGCCTTTTTTCATGCCCCAATTAGAAAGCTAGCTTTCAGCTAGAGGTCAATCACTTTGCTGCCATGATAATGGTCGCTACAAGTATGCCAAAGGAAATCATCAATGATAATACTTTGAATGTACTCATATTGATCACCGCCAATCCTCGAGTTGATTAGCAAAGGCTGGACCCATTTAGAGGCCTCAAGTTCAATATAGTGCTGTCAATAATAAAAAGTAAATAGATAAGAGGTTCCTAATAGTCACCCTAGGTGACTATTAGGAACCTTTTTGTACGCCGAATAGGCATGACTAAACCCCCAGTTAAACTGGGGGTCGGTAAAAATTCTTAGAGAAAAGGAAAGAACCTCCTAGTGATAGAATGAAGTTGGTCTGGCAACCACAACATTTCAACATAGGAGGTTCAATGTCAATGAATGACGTAAAAAGCTTATCACATAGTAAATGGAGATGTAAATATCATATTGTTTTTGCTCCAAAGTATAGAAGACAAATAATTTACGGTCGGATAAAAGCTGATGTAGGTAAAATCTTACGAGATTTATGTAAGAGAAAAAATGTAGAGATAATAGAAGCGGAATGCTGTCCGGATCATATTCATATGCTAGTAACGATACCACCACATTTAAGCGTATCGAGTTTTTATGGGATATTTAAAAAAAGTAAAAAGTAGCCTCATGATATTCGATAAACACGCAAATTTAAAATATAAGTATGGAAATAGACATTTCTGGTGTAGAGGATATTATGTGGATACGGTAGGACGATATGAAGGAGCGATAAAAGAGTATATTCGCAATCAACTACAAGAGGATATAGCGCAAGATACATTAAACTTTAAAGAATACACCGACCCGTTTACGGGTGAGCCAGTAAAATAGGCAAAATAAAAGCCCCCGAGTAGGGGGCAGCCAGTGGTAATAGAGTGGTTGTCAGATCATTCAATGCCCTCTTTAGAGGGCCACCACTAGAGAAAGACCCTTATAGGGTCAGAGCAAACCACCCGTTCTACGGGTGGTTATGATTCGTTATGTAATCGTATTCATAATTGTGTTCTTATTATGTTACAATACAGTTAAAATTACTATTTGTGGAGAAATGTATATGTTAAAACGATTATTATTAAGTGCTATTGTATTGAGCACTGTTAGTATATCTAGTTATGCTGTTGATGTGAATATTCCCGGTGCAGATCCGAGTATTTCGCGTGATGCATATGTACAGGCGGTATATACTACTGATAAAATTGAGTCTACATATGATGAGAGATTAAAAAAGAAGGCAGATTCATTTTTCCGCTTATTCTAAAGAGCGCTTTAATCAAGAGTTTGGTGTTGTTGTAGATGACGATGCAGTAGAAGCCTTAAAAAAATGAGATTTATACTATTGAACGCCGTAAGTTTGATGGTAACACAGTAGTGAATTTACATAATAAAAAGGGTGGCCTATCAGTAACATTACCATTTAGTGCAGTAGAAAAAGAGGCATTAAGTGATTTTTCGGATGCAACGGCTGGTTATTTATTTCAGTCCCCAATGATTGTTACTGCTATTATTGAAAATAAAATGCCATATTCTCCTGATAAAAACAGATATGGTTTTTTTAAATATGATGGTCTTAGTAAAAGTTACTGGAGAAAAATAACTCTTACTGGTGCTGTAGATATGGACATTATTGCTTTAAATTTTGAGTTGAGTAAGCATCCTAATCAAGCATATAATGTTATTCTGTATCCTCGTGTAAAGGAGAGTGTCATATCAAATGATATTAATAAAATAATGGCTAATTATGTATTGCCTTCAATTCATTCTCTTCGAGCTTTAGATGACTATAGCAGAGTAGAAAACTATAAGAAATATTCTTTTAGAGTCCCTAAAACAGCCGTTAAAGAAAATAACCCTAATGTTAAGATAGATGGTGTTACTTTCACAGTTGATAAAGATATAAGGCAACAAATTCTGATTGACCCTGCGAATAATTTGGAAAAGGGTATATTTAGTTCATTTGACGAAATTGATCTGTTACATAAAATTGATAATAAAACTGCAGAACTCTTTGGACTTCCTGGCTCCCCAAAGATTACTAAAGGTAGCCATTCCTTTGTTTGGAATGATGGTGTACCAGGTTTATTACTAGATCTTGAATTAGATAATCGACAAGGTATATTCATGTTTATTACTTATGATGACAGTTTTAAGTACCAAAAATTCAATCCACTATCCCTTAGATAATGGTACATATACCAAGGTGCAGTTACGAAAATTAATTACAGATGCAACATTATCTGACACTGGTAATATGTATCAAGAGGATGTTTGGTTTATCTAATCCTTATTTTTTTATCTTATAGTAAAAAAAGCCCTATCTATCCTTCTGAATTTTTGGATTTTTATAGATTTATTTTTATTTTTAGCCAATTCAGTAATTAAGGCGCTAATAATTAGTTTTTTTCTTTTATTGAAAGCGGTGTCCTAGATGAATGTAAATCATGTGTTATTAATATTTAAATCTGCATTAGAATATGCTAATTTTAAGGGGATTAATAATTTGTTAGCAGATAATTGTCAGTATATTAATGTTGAGAGGAATATATTAAAAAAATGGAAAGATAGAAGTATATGATTTTCTAAATTCAATGGCAAAAAGGACCAGAGATGATAATTTAGCTGTGTATGCACATATGATGACACTTAGTGAGGGAACCAACGAAAAAGAGTTGGTTTATGAAGGTGAAAGAGGGCTCGCTATTGCATACAATGAAATGGACAATTATGCTATAGGTATGTTTATTGAGTTAGATTCAAATAATTTTATTAACAAAATTATTGTTAGTAATAATATTCCGAGTTTTAGACTTGATAAACATCGTGCTGAAAATAATTCCCCTCCTATAGATTACATTTTTTTATAAGGAGCCTGTTGATTTTTTTGGATTGGCTTACAGCCATTAGTATTTGGTTAGAAACTGGATATGTAGATAAGCATTCTTTTTATGATTCACTTGCTGATGAGTGCTGTGTACATTTTCAAAGAAAAAAAATCAAGAACCTATTTTTGTTGTTAGGTAAGGAAGAAATTATAAATGACTTTGATAAGATGATGAATTTATTTTTTTCTATACTATGCCACATATAATTAATGATAAGAATAATAGATCCTTTATAAAGTATGGACCTATGACGATTGAAATCGGTCGTAGTTTAGCAGGGGCCAGCAAATTCTGTACATATTTATATTGACGACAGTGAAGATTAGTTTGCATATTATTTCTTGCTTAGGTTCATCATGCTTAAAAAAATAAAAAAAGAAATCGTATGAGACTCCTTTCCCTGTTTAGATATGATATAATTTATATTAAAGTGAGGCATAAATGGTTTGGTCGCCAGACCTCGCTTCTAGAATTTAATGTTGAAGAAACGGTCTGACTTCTATGTCGGGCCTTTTTTTCATGCCTTTAATCATCATTTTCATTTAAATCTTTTTATTATGTTACAATACAGTTAATATTAGTGTTCAATGGGGGATGTGTGTATGAAACGTTATATTACATTACTTAGTCTAGGCTTGTGTTTAGCCGTACCGATGCTTTCACAAGCTAGCGATATAAAGCCTGTTATACATGTTACGAATGTACATAATGGTCAATATGATGCGGCATTAGATGCTATTACAGATATAAAGTTTTATGGACCGTATCAATTCCGAGTATTAAAGAATGCTATCGAAACGCAGGGGGAAACAAAGGACATTGATGGTAGGGTATTTAGAACCTCTGATGGGGTATTTATGCATGTAAAGGCTAGATCTATTGATAATGGTAGTACATCCTTAGATCAAGAGGTTAAGCAGATAATTAAAGATAGAACGATTCCAGAGCCTACCGTAAAGATGGTATTGCCTATTAAGCATGATGTAATAGAGGTCAACAATGATGGTGCGCGTAGTTTACTCGCTGAATTTATGTATGGCTGGCCATTACATAATAGGACGGATATGGTATTAGTTACTGATTATGAAGATACTCGTTACTATTATAATTTGCAGTTTTATAGAGACAAGCTACCTGAAGGTATTCGCATTGAGCAGTTGCGCCAAATGATTATGGATGCGCAGTTCAGTTATAAATAAGTGATATCTAATTAGCACAATATAGTTATAAATAAAAGCGGTTCCTAATGGTCACAGTAGTGACTTATAGGAACCTCTTTTGTTGTGCAAGTAATTTATATGAATTTGTTATAAGGTTATATTATTTAAAAGTATTTTTGGGGATTCGTGGTGGTTTTATATGTTTTACAATTGCGATAGATATAGCAATTGTAAAAGCTATCAAAAAGGATTCTTTTGCGAAGCTAATGGCAATAGTTTCTTGTCCCATTAGCATATAATAAATGGATCGATAAAAGCTGAGCCCTGGTAGTAAAGGGAATAAGCTAGTCATTAGGAAGACTATAGCAGGGCATTTTCGTTTAACTGCCAGTACTCTTGAAGAAATGGCAATGATAAAACCACTGATGAATATGGAGAGCATAACATTAGACTGTAGTGAAGATAATGTTAAGAACAAGAACCATGAGATGAATCCTAATATTGTACAATCGATAAAATGTTGTTTAGCTACACGGAATAAGATTGCAAATGCTGTAGTACCAATACCAGCCATTATACTACGCATAAACATAGAGGTTAAGGAATTAGTATCTAAATTAGAGGTATAAAGAGGAATCATTTGTATGTTGAAGAGTAGTGATTGTACTACTGCGACCCCTACAGCCATGGATATACAGGTAAGTAACGCACCCATCATAAGGGTTATTCCTGTATTATAGTTATTCTGGCTATACTCTCTAATCGCATTGACGAAAGGAACTCCGGGAACAATGTCAATCATGGCTCCTAGTAATATAACTGATAGGTTGGAGCCTAATTCAAAGTGGATAAAGAGATTACCCAATAAGGCTATTAGAATACTACCTAAAATGGTGATTAATACATCTGAGTTAAGTATTCTTTTAATCGTGCACATATAGACGCCTAATATTAAGCCTATAATACCGGCAATTATAGAGTCTGTTATAGAACTACCAATTGCATAGCTAAAGCCCGAAGCTCCTAACGTATAAGCTATTAATCTCCAAAAAAAAGAATAGTCTGACATGGTATCAATTTGATTAAGTTCACTTTCAATCTCCTCAATAGTAATATTTTTTTGTGTGACACGTCGGGAGAGAGCATTAACAGATTCAATTTTTACTGAGGTTAATATCGACTTCAGGAACGTTACAAATACGAGTAATTTCAGTTCCATCAGCTTTCTTAGCAGTTGCAAAAATACCTCTATTAGATACGTAGGCTTCTAAATCTTTAAAATTCATAGCTCGTGCTATGTAGTTCATAGTATCCTCTGTACGACTGATTTCAGCACCACTACTAAGAAGTATTTTCCCAGCTTTTAATATAATTTCTAATTCTACACTGGTCATTATTTCCTCGTTATTCATTTTACTTCATTGTTATTTATATTAGACTTTTTGATAGGTCTATCTTTAGAAGATTCAGTTGATTTTGATTCTTCCTGTTGTTCTTGTAGAATATTGATATTTTGATGTATAACTTCTTCGTCTACTGAGAGATGCTCTTCCACATAGTCTTTTAGCTCTTGAACTGTTTCCGTATTTGAAAGTATCTCTTTTGCTACATCATGAATATCTTCTTTAAGAGCTTTTGTATCTGCTTGACTAATATCACCTAATGTGTGGAATAGTTCACGTTCTTCTTCTGATAGTGTTTTGTGAGGACTATGTTTTTTTAGTGATAAATGGATCATCTTTCTTCGGAAGAGTTTTTCCATAATGATATCTTTACGATCACGGAGCCAGCCATAAATAAGAATAATTAGGAGTAATAGTCCCATATAACCGAGAATTGGGTAGAGGATACTAATCAAATCTTTAAAACCAAAGAAACTACATATATATCCTATGATTACTACAGAAATAATAACAATTCTCATTCTTTTTGTACTGCCGTTGGCAAAACGTCTAGCAATAGAATAAAAAAGAGAGAATGCTGTATTAAAAATAAGTGAAAAGACTGTGATTGCATATATATATGCTAGCCAAGGATGAATTTGATTGGCAATAGCAAGAATCGGCAAATCTGCATCTTTTACTGTATCTAGATTTGGCATAAATAGAGATAGCTGCTATAAAAACAACTAATCCGACTAATAGGCCGCCACGAGTGCCACCTTTTTCAGCAATACCAATACGAACAACAGAACCACCTAAAATAAAGGCCATAGAAACAGCTGTCATAGCACATAGAGAATAATAATTAATGACAGAAAACCATACATTGCTTGTGGCTGGTTTGATTGTGTGGGCTATAGTATCTAACGCAGCCCAATCATGACTTTTACCAATAAAAGAGTAACCTGTAATGATGAATATCATTACAATCATAATAGGTGTAAAAACACCTAGAACACTGGTAATTTTATCAAAGTCCATAAATGATACGGTTATGATTAAAAGTGAGCAAATTAATCCGCCAACCCAAAAAGGAAGTCCAAATTGTTGTTCTAAGTTTGATCCTGCACCGGCTATCATAACGAAGCCCATAATAAAACTACCAGCGATTAGAACAAAATCAAGGATTTTTGTAATAATAGGATGGGAAATCTGTGTAAAAACTTCTTCATGATTGTCTGCACGATAGTAGCTCCCCAAAGAAAGCATGATTTTACCAAATGCGGCATTTAATAGACCTAGTAATAGAACACCAATAAGACCTATTTGGCCAAAACTTATAAAATATTGTAAAAGATCTTGTCCACTCGAGAGTCCTGCACCTACAATAACACCTATGTAGGCAAATGCAATTTTTCCATGATTGTTGCATTATATTTTTCCGCCTTTCAAATATATAACTTAATAATCTAATATTATATCATACTAATGAT
>BNJT01001790.1_pt1 | contig 14267 bp, 20 predicted proteins | sample 8540491 | NCBI WGS metagenome assembly BNJT01 (sample SAMD00202455, study PRJDB9452) | human saliva metagenome | host: Homo sapiens
GAAAAAAATAGGTTCAAAAAGGAGTTGTTGAATTGAGCGAGTTTTGCGAGCGATACTTATTGACCGAAGGGCAATAAGGTAGTACAAAGGTTAAAAGCCTTCCATCGTTTTTGGTGGGAGGCTTTTGTGGAAAATAGAGAATGGTAGATTAGAAGTTGTGGAGTATGAATGAATATAAGAATTAGAAAAATGACAGTCAGTGATTTGGAACCGCTTTACAAACTTTTGTCGAATTCGAAAGTAATGCAATATCTCGAAGCACCCTACACAAAAGAGCAGACCGAGCAATTCCTCTTTAGATCCGGTCTTTCTGAGACACCATTGATATACGCAGTTGAAAAAGATAACGACTTCATCGGATATGTGATTTATCATGATTATGATTCAGAGAGTGTCGAGATTGGATGGGTTTTAGAACCTTCCTTTTGGGGCTAGGATTGCATCATGCTTGACATCAGGTATGATAGCAAAAAGCTAGAAACTCAGGCAAACAGGTAGTGATTGAATGTGTACCTGAACAAAAAAGTAGTATTCGGATAGCTGAAAAATATGGATTTCAAAAGTGTGGTATTATCGATGGACTGATGATATATCGTTTGTAGAGGTAAATCCCTGTCTGTCGGGATAGGTAAATTAGAAGCTATGTGTAATGAAGTATTTGGAGGTATATGAAATAATATGATTAATGAAATTAAGGGTAACAATATTATATTGCGTGAGCAAAAATCGAAGATGTGAAATTCTTTACCTACTGGTACAATCAGCCATTAGTCATGTTTCAATGTGGCTTTTACAAAACTTACTGATGAAGAAGCTGAGAAAGAGAGGATTACAATTGGTCATAAACAGAAAGACTCAGTATGGTACACGATTACAGATTTAGAGGGGAATATAATAGGTGAAACGGGATTGTTACGAATGTGGCCTGACTGGAACTGTACGGATCTTTCGATTATCATTCCTGACCCTAAAATACAACAGAGAGGATATGGAACAGAAGCTATTAGACTTATGCTGAGCCTTGCTTTTGATCACTATGAAATGAACCGAGTGGCAATTGGTGTGGTAGGGCTGAATACCAATGCATTGAATTTCTATAGAAAAAAATCGGATTTAAGCAAGAAGGTATTCAAGAGCAAGGATACTACTATAATAACGAGTACAGTGACTTTATCATGATGAGGATTCTTCGCCAAGAGTGGCAATAAAATATTAATCCCTGATTTGTCGGGCTAATTCAGTAAATTATACAGTGAAAGCACATGACTTTAAAATCTAAAAATCTTTCAGTTATGTGTTTTTCTGTGCCTATTTTTATTTCCGGTGGGACTTTGACTGACATACCGTTATTAAAGCGTTTGAGATTACTTTCTTCAAAGGGAACATAATCTTTTTAGACTGTCGGGGTAGTTTGCCTTCCAATCCTCATATGCTTCTCTTGTGATCTCATTATTTTCGTATTTTTCCTTCATTTTTTTGCCATTGTTCAAGCATGCCTCTAATTCTTAGAATGGCTTCACTACCAAAAATAAATACCTGTGGTAGTATATTCAGGATCTTCATCATTTACAATAACAGGTCTTATATTGACTTCAATGCTGTCATCCAGCTTAAAACAAAAATCGCATTAAATCATGTTCCGTATAGGGATAATCAGGTTCTTTCAAATACTCTTTGTTTACATGCAGTGCAGTGGAAATATTTTCTAAGACATCATCTTTAGGAGTGCGAATATCAAGTTCGTATTGCCTTATTCTCACATCATCTAATCCGGTTCTATCTCCTAATGCCTTTTGAGTAATTCTTCTTAATTCACGAAATTTCTTTATCAATTTACCCAAACTCAATCTTAACACCTCCTTAGGAGCAAATTTGTTTCTCTTTAATAATATAATCGAAAATAGGAAAAATTCAATAGAAAAAAATAAAATTAAGAAAAAGTATTGACAGAAACAAAAAGCTACTCATAATCTAAAATATAAACAGAAACAAATATGTTTCTGAAATGGAAAGGAGGAAAGTACGATGGAGAAATTATTTCTTACTTCAAATGAAGTTGCCGATTTACTAAATATATCGCAGCAACAAGCCTATAAAAATCATACGAGATATGAATAAGCAGCTTGCTGAAAACGGCTTTTCTTGTCCTTAGGGGAAGAATCAATAAGAAATATTTTATGGAACAAATCTACAAAGCGAAGGAGGAGAATAATGCCTGCATATAAGGACGAAAAAGTGGGAAATGGTTCGCTTCATTTTATTATAAGGATTGGGACGGACAGAGCAGAAAAAGCTGAAAAGGGGTTTTGAAACGAAGAAAGAGGCACTACTTACGAGAGAAATTTCATGGTAAAGATGTCAGGTTCACTCAATATGCTATTTGTAGACTATTTTGAACTCTATAAGGCTGATGTCATAGGAACAATAAGGTTAAATACTTGGATGACTAAAGAACATATGATAAGAACAAAAGATTTTACCGTTTTTTTAGCGGTATGAAAATGAGTGAAATTAAGCCGGTTGTAGTAAAAAGTGGCATAACGTACTCTTAAACATTGAAAAATGCCGAAGGGGAATCCTATAAGCCGACTTATCTTAAATCCATTCACGCACAGCTTAGCTGTATGTTCAATCATGCAGTTAAATATTACGGATTAAGGCAAAATCCGTGTAAGGTAACAGGGCGAATAGGAAAGCAAAAGAAGTGATGAGGAAGTGGAGTTTTGGACAAAAAGAGGAGTATTTGCAGTTTATTGAAGCCGTAAAAGATAAGGATATTTCATTTTATGCTTTTTGAAATTCTATATTGGACAGGTATTCGATTAGGTGAACTTAGAGCATTAACAAAAGCTGATTTTGACTTTGATAAAAGACGATGAGGATAAGTAAATCAGCACAGAGAATTAACGGAGAAGAAATTATTACCGATCCGAAAACGCCGAAAAGCAAAAAGAACAATTATGCTTCCTGATTTTTAATCAGAGAACTTAAAGACTATTTCCTGAAAAATTGAATATTTTTCGGAAGATGAACAAATCTTTCCTAAATGCAAAACCTATTTCAATAAAGAAATGGAGCGAGGAATTAAAAAGTCGAAGGTTAAGAAAAATCAAACTTCATGCACTGAGACACAGCCATATATCGCTGCTTATAGAAATGGGTTTTTACACCTGTTGACATTGACAGCGAGAACAGGGCATGAAAGCATAAAGGTGTTGATGGATTATAGTCATATGTTCCCCAATAAACAGGTGGATATGGCTGATAAATTGGACAAGGAGGGAGAATATGGTGAAAGCACTGAAATTTCCAAGCTATGATGAAGCTGTAAATCGCAAGTCAAAAAGGCAAGACGCTGATGACGAAGGAGGAATGGGAAAAAGCTTGAGGAAGAAAGAAAGCAAAAAAAGATAAAGATAAGCATGTAAAGTCTGATAAAAACCGAAAGCGACGGACAACAATAGTTTTCAGAACTACCGAAAAAGGATCGAGAAATCATATTCAGTAAAATTGCACTATCAGGGTTAAACAGACAAGACTATATGACAGATGCAATATTGAATGCACTGATAAAGGTTGTTGCAACAAGGAATGTGATCGATCAATGTAAAAAGGAGCTGAAAAACATTTTAGCGGAGCTTCGGAGGATAAACGGTTATGAGAATATGGCTGAAAAAGGACAAATATGTACTTGTGATGATTAGTCAAATTATTGAAGCGGCACTTAGCCTTTAGCCAAAAAGACCAAAGGCAAGATGAAAGTACAACTTGGTATTTCATCCCTGACAAGATTATTTTATCAGGTTGTACTTCCGTTCTCAATAAAAATTATAGGAGGTTACCATGATAAACAAGGAGAACTATCTACAAAAATATTCCACTTGAATTAAGGCAATATAAGCAATGGCTGTGGTTTAAGAGAATTGTAAGAGTAGACAAGTGGGGAAAAGAAAAATTTCTAAAATACCCATCAGCCCCAATCACATTAAAATCAGATGGTTGGAAACGATAGAAAAGCATTGGACGGATTTTTGAAACAGCGGTTAAAAATTTAGAAAGTAGTGGCTCGGATGGATTGTCTTTTGCACTAAGCAAAGATGATCCATTTGTTTTGTATTGACTTAGATCGGGTTGATGATAGCTTTGGAGATTTTTCTAAATGACTTCAATGACCCCTATCGAGAAGTCTCACAATCCGGGAGAGGAGTTCATATCTTTGCTAAAGGTGTGATTGCAAAAAAACTTCAATAATCAAATCGAAAAAAGTGGAGATGTATCAGGAGAATAGGTGCATTGCGATGACAGGAAATATCCAAAGGTTTGGGAGTATGCCTGTCAGAACGGTAGAGCAAAAACAAAAAGAACTGGATAAATACTATAAATTATTTGCTCCGAAAGACAGTATCAAAAGAAGCAATTAGAAAGTATCAAGTGATGGATGACCGGGTTCCGGATAGCAACAAAGTTATAGAAATAATGTGCAGACATAATGCTAGGGCAAAGGCTTTGTTTGAAGGTTCAAAATACAAGTGGCGATCCAAGCAAAGATGATTTTTGCACTTCTTCTTTTCCTAAACAGCTTTACGCACGGAAACGCAGAAATGATGAAAAGAAATCTTCCTCAGATCTGCACTGAATCGAATGAGAGATAAAAGCAAAAAGAAGGACAGAAGCGGGCTATCTTAGATATTTGGATGAGAGTATTAGAAAAAGCATTGCAAGGAGGCAATCAAAGATATTGGGATTATAACTATCACAGAAAAAAAGGAGGATATTCGCTTGAATAACTGGCTTACATTTGATGATGAGAAGCTTAACGACTACTTGAATCGTGAGCTTGAAATCACGGAGAAAGGACAAGTCAAAAGTACAACCACCAATCTCATTACTGTGTTAGTAAATCCTTGTCTTTGTAAGAGCAGAGAGATTTTTATTCGGTCATATATTTTTCGATACTTGCAGCATGACGATTCAGTTTTATGGATGGCTGAGAGGGTGAAAAAGTTCGGATTTAGAAATTCGAAAATGGAATGACCATATGACGAATATCCTCGGTGTTGAAATCGAGAGAGAGTTTGGCATCAAATACTCCAAAAAGTCGTATGGAAGATGCAATCACTTTTGTTGCACATAAAAGAACCATAAATTTGCCTGCAATGTATATGAAATCCTTGACTTATGATGGTAAGGAACATATTTTCAAAATTGCTTTCAAAATATCTTGGAGCAGAAGAAAACGAGCTGAATTCCTGGATAATGAAACATATCTTGGTCGGAATGGTAAAACGGGTATTTCATCCGGGATGTAAGTTTGATGAACTAATGGTTTTGACAGGTTGTCAAGGTGTGGGAAAAGACATCCTTTATTGAAAAGCTGGCGCTGTTCCCCGAATGGTATTGTTCGCTTAATAACATCAAAGGCAAGGATGCAGTCAGCAATTTGGTGGGGAAAGTCGTAGTAGAACTGGAGGAATTTGTGGCACTTTAGAAATGCAAAGAGTGCCGATGAAGCGAAGCTCTTTATTTCTGCAAGGACAAGCACAGTAAGACTTCCGTATGAGAGGTTTTCAAGAGATGTAAAACGAACTTGTATCTTGATTGCGACCACAAACGATGCGACATTCCTTGGGGATTTTTCGGGAGAGCGAAGATACTTGCCGGTCAAAAGTGGATATGGAAAAAAATACAGGTGCCGATCATGTATGATCCTGAAAAAAATTTCCTGTTTTGGAAACTATCACAAGAGAAGAACATGCGGAAATGGTAAGAAATGACTTTGAAGGAGCCATTGCAGAAGCTGTATATCTTTACGAAAACAAATTGCACGATTTCTATTTACCGAAAGAATTGAGAAATGATCTGAACCTTGTCATTCAAACGCATAAAAGTGAAAATAGACATGTCCAAAACTTCCCTGGACTTTATGGAATGGAAAACGACAGAATCCGATACGCCGGATCTCCTTTGTTCCGCAGAATTTACAAGCAAAGTACCCTGAAACGAAATGAAAAAGTCTTTTCGGAACTGATGGCAAATGAGATGGCAGGAGAATGGATCTTAGAAGCAAATGTGAAGAGCAAGAAGGTAAGGATTGACGGAGTGGTTCGAGTCAGTAAAAATTCTACAAAAGGACAATAACCACAGACTTTGTGGAAGTAGAAGCCTCGGAGATACCATTCTAAGAGTTTTTGAAAAGTCCGCTACCGCTACTTTGCTACCGACTTCAAAGGTAGTGAGGTAGTGGTAGCGATAACTTTCAAACTTCTATAAAACAGAAATTGGGACAGAATGAGCGTTATCCCTCTTGGCTACGGGATGCTCTTATTCTTCTGTGATAGTCATAAGAGAATAGAGCTTATTTTCATAGAAAGAGTATGTTCAGAGAGATAGTAGCATATACTTTTTGACCACAGTCCAAAAAGTGAGGCTTGTAAGCTGGGAATTCAGCTTAATCAATTTTAGGGAGAACCCTAAGACCCCGAAAAAGAAAGGAGTGATGAAAAACATGTCAAAGAGCGTTAATCGTAAAAAAACAATTGTACCGTTCATTTTATGGTGAATGAAGAAGATATGAATAGAGCTTAAACTCGAAGATTTGCATTGACCAATTTTAAGAGTAAGAGAGAATTTTACTGAGACAGTATTTTTCAAGAATAGAATCATCAGCATTGATATATCCGGTGAGTTTAGAAAAGAACTGAGGGAGCTATCTTCTCTTATCAGTCGCACTCAGCGAACCTAAATCAGATAGCAAAAGCATTAAACAGCACAGGAATTATCTACAAAGATGATATTGAGAGAATCAAGAAAAGCCTTGCAAGGCGAGCTTCAATTTTTATCTGAATTTCGAGAAAAAGTTTCGGATTATATCATCAACGAGGTAATCAGCTGATGGCGGTTACGAAGATACATCCGATCAAGACTACGCTGAAAAAGGCGATAGACTATATCTGCAATGGCGATAAAACCGATCATGAAATCTATGTTACGACCCACCTTTGCAGTAGAGAAAATGCTCACAAAGAGTTTGAACTTACAAAGAAAGCAATTTGGCTCAAGAACAAAGACCTTGGCTCATCATCTGATCCAATCCTTTTCGTGCCGGAAGAAGTGAGCTTTGAAGAAGCACATCAAGTGGGAATCGAACTTTGTGAAAAAGATTTTAGGGGGAAAAATATGAGTATGTTTTTGGCAACGCATATCGATAAAGACCATATCCATAATCACATCATTTTTAATTCCATCGATGTTGATGAAGGGAAGGTTTATCATTCCTACTATGGCTCTTATATGAATATTCGAAATCAGAGCGACAAGCTTTGCAAGGAACATGGTTTATCTGTCATCGACCAAGAAACACAAAAGGAAATCAATGAAATTAAGCGAAGAAAAATTTGTAAGTTGGCATGATTGGAATGAGGATAAAAAGGTAGGAGCTACAAAGTCGAGACTTCAATTTGATATTGACAGAAGTATAAAAGCAGTCCGTCAACTGGCAGAGACTTTCTATCTAAGATGGAAAGCTATGGGATATGAGATAAAAATTCGGTAAACACATTGCCTTTTAGAAAGAAAGGTCAGCAGAGATTTACCCAGAGCTAAAGATGATTGGCGACAATTATACTGAAGAAACGGATTAAAGATAGGATCCTGAATAAAGAGAAAGAACTTGGCAATATCATCGACATCAAGAACAGCGAAAAAGCAAAACAGAGCAGAGGATATGAGCGTTGGGCTACGAAACATAATATGACGACCGCTGCCGGTACGATGATAGCAAATTAGGATAAGGGCTTTCATTCGATGACGGAGTTAGAATCTGAGATTAAGAGATTACCATCCCGAGCGAAATCAACTTAGGAAAAAGAGTTTAGAGATAAGGAATTTGAATTGAAGCGAATCAAGGAAATTACGAAAACAACTTCAAATCTGCATCAATAAAAAAAGCTCATTACGATGGATATAGGAAAAAAATCCGAATGATAAAATCTATATGATGATGAATAAGAAGGATGTAGAAGCTACAAGGAAGCTTATTCGGAAGTTGAGATTTTTTTATAAAACAGTTTCCGCATCTAAAGAAAGAAATAATGGAAGGACTAAAAACGAGGCGATGGAAAGACGATCTTTTAAAAGAAACTAAATCAGCATTCTAAGAGTCTACACGACAAACAGAAAAGAACTTGCAGAAGAACATGATAAGCTACAGGAGAAGCGTAGCGAACTTGAGCTACTTAAGACAAATATCGATCAGTATCTCGGACGAAAGGAAGAGCCTAAGAAAAGCATTCTCCAGCAGATCAAAAAGAGAATCTGACAAAGGTCGGGAAATAAAAATCACATTCTCGAACAAAGGATATGGAACGATAGAGGGTAATGCACATGGTGAATGAAAATTTGTCATGTGATTTGCTTTTTGGCGAAGTTTCGTGAGATGATTTACAAGGTATGAGGGCGTGATTTATGATTTTTCCTGTGGTACTTCAATGACAAGTACCGCAGGAGCATTTACAACTTCGACTATAAATTTGATGAGAACATAAAATGAAACTCCTCATGTTACGGAAGAAGAAATCACTGTTAGTTTTTATCTCGGTAATGAATATCCTCATTACCGAGAAAGATGAAATCATAGAAAACATTCAGCTTATACAGCAGACAGTTATTGATGTCATAACCTTTAAGGAAGAACACGACAAACTTCGTAGCGAGATGAAAAAGTGTGGTGGAAGTGATCCAAGGCTGTGTTGTGTAGAATGTGAGAATCGTATAGATTAAGAGGATTATCCGAAATGTTATGATGACTTGGAGGAACGATACAAAAGGGTCAAATCAGGGTACTGATGCATAGTGGAAGATATTGAGAAAAAAATGGGCTCATTGTAAAAAGCTGGGCATTTTTCATTGACATCCTCAAAAATACGGAGAGTCTATCACAGAATTCGATGCTGGGATGTGGGGGCAGCATGGACGTCTATATCATTATAGATAAGGACAAAAACATGATCGTCACATTCAAGAATGGAGTGGGAGGGAATTATAGGGATTTTCGATAGAAAAACAAATTATAATAGATAGTTTATACAACTCTGTTGAAAAATAACATTATTCATTTTACTTGTGTAAAAAAATATTGACATAAAAAGCATGATATTCTAATTGCAAGAAAAGGTGGTGTAAGAATGATAGATTTCTATTATCAATTAAGACAAAGGATGGTTGATGCAATGCAAGCGTCCTCAAAAACAAATAAGACAAGTGTTAGGATTTGGTGTGCAGGAATTCGGAGATTTAATTGGGTTGACAAGGCAAACGATAAATAATCTTGAAACGCAAAAAGAATAAGATGAGCTCAATTCAATATATTGCTGTTTGTGCAGTAATTGATAATTGCGTAAAAGACAAGCCGGAATTATTACCAATTCTTTTCAACTATATTGTGTTCAAATGAAGATGAGAGTACAATCAATGTATTTGAAACGATTGAAAATGGCTCGCTTCTAAAAAATTATAGTATCACTCTTGATACTGATATGATACTAAATAATTCAAAAACTACCAAAAATGGGTATAAAAACAACTATAAATAGGAGCTAAAGAAATACTGATATAGGAAAAGAGAAACAAATTAGATATGGTAATTATCGAGATGGAGTAAAGAGAAAAATATGATAATTAAATTTGAGTGCTATAACGCATTTTTATCAATAGATAATGTTCTATTATGATTGGTAATTGATTTTTAAGTTATTGATAATTATTGTATTATAAGAATTTATAAAACATTATTGAGAATAAAATCGTAAATAGATAATAGGTGAAGATTATATTAATATCAATAACGGAGGAAAATGTGTCAGTTGAAGAATTAATAAAAAGAATTTATTTCAAATGTTGATATAGAACCAACAGACGAGATGATCTCTGTAATACAGTCAGAATTATACGATAAAGAGATCGGTCAGATAAAAAAATATTGTCGAACAATATTGCACAGAAAGTATCTGTGGAGAAAAATTGTAGTAAGATAGATTTTTAAGAGCGGATTTATTTGTCAAAATGTAGTCAACAAATAGAAATTGAGGAGACTAATGAAGAGGATAAATCAATCATAAAATGTATTTTTGATAGCATTATAGACATTGATGATTTGCGGTTGGAACAGGATAGCATAACATTAAAAATCGATTTCTCCGATCAAAAGTAAGTTAAAAGAAAAAGTAATAAATATAAAAAGTGGAATATTGATCCAATTGAATCTTTATCCTCAAAAATTAGGGGTTAATATTAGTGACATTACTTTTAGTAAAAAGTGTCCAAGAATATATTGAATTCATAAATGGTTTTAATGACACAAATTATGTATCACGAGGACAAAAAGAATTGCACATATGATTTATTACCTTCACTTTATCGCATCTATAAAGATCATTATAGTAATCATATTTCTAAATATCTAGATATATTTAAAAAAATAAAGGAATACATTATGATAGAACGATTACCGTTAATTCTTATGAAGAAAACTTGGCTTATGCTCAACATTTTTGGATTACCAACAAATTATTTAGATTTTACTGAAGCTCACTTGGTATCCTTATTATTTGCAGTTGAAGATTATAATTCTACAGAACAGCACTCTATAGTTTATTTCGTGAATGCTTTGAATTGGAATAAAGATCATATAAAAGAAGAAACTAAGTTAGTTGATTTTTCTAATAAGGAAGAGGTAAAAGCTAAAAAAAGATAAACATAATGATAATTCATTTTTTTATTAGTGTAGGAAATAACAATGATAGAATTCACTTTCAAAAAGGCTGCTTTTTGAAGTTTTCTGAGTCTTCGTATAAAAAGAAATTCCTGAAATGCTTAAAGAATATACAAAATTGCTTTGATTGATAAAGATTATAAAACTGAGATTCTGAAAGAGTTATTTAAATTAGGCATAACTTTTGAGTATATATACCCAGATTTAGATAATATGATTAAGACAATTAAATTTTTAAAAGAGAATATGGATTAGGAGAAGAATGCTCATGGAGACGCCAATTAAAAATAAATTATCAAAGACCTCTTATGACGATTCAAGATATGATTAATTTCATAGAGAAAGGAGAGAAATTTTTAAAATTAGACTCTAGTTTTTATCGGATGAAGATGAAATACAATTTTTGCAGGCAATAATTTTAAGTCCAGATTATCAACGTGAGTATCGTTCAAAAACCGAAAGAAGAATCATCCATCATAGAGTCTATTATTTTAAATATACCAATTCCCTGAGATTTTTTTAGTAAAAAGTAATCATAATGGAATACAATTACGACATGTAATGGATGGGCAACATCGATTAACAGCTATTTATAGATATGTAAGAGATATGTATGTTCTTTTCAGATTTGGAGATATTAGAGATAATCCAAGGTATGTGGGACGAAAGTTTTTCTTCATTAGAAAAAGAGGATAAGATAAAAATATTAACTAGTACTTTATCTGTTCTAGAATTTGACCCTACTGGAGATGAGGTTGAAATAGAATTATTTAAGAGGTATAACAGAAATACGAAACCGCTTGAAAAGCATGAAATTGCAATGGCAACTTATTATTCTGAAACCAGTAGGTATATTACAAGATTTATAAATTTAAGCTTTGAAAATCGTCATGATGATGTGCATTCAGCTCTTAATTGTAAAAGTATATAATATCACAGTAGACAGAAATAAAAAAAGCAAAAGAATCATCAGGAGATATGTATTATTCTCAGCATATTATATAATGGACCTATCTTAAAAGTATAAGGACGGAGAAATTTCTGAGAAATTTTTAGAAGAACAAGCAAAAATTTCAAAAGAAAATAGAAGAGAAAAACATTGAGAGAATAAGTGATGAATTTTATTATTTAACAACTTTATATATAAATTAGCTGATGAAGTCGATTTTCCATTTTCAACAGAAATATTTAGGGTTATGAAAAAGAGAAATACAAAATTCAATACAGGAGTTTCTATTATTCTAGCTTTAATAAAATATTATTTTTGAGATAGATTTGTCTAGCGAGAACATTTTGGAGGAAGTTCGTTATATTTTGACCATAGTCCGATTGGTGATTATTATAACGCATCGTCCACTAATATGAGAACTATAATGAAATATTTAATTCATCATAAAGTTTTTGATATAAGTCACTTACATTAAAGACTACTATTAATGATTCTATCAAAAAGAAATAGATGAGATTTTTAAATAGAAGCCCACTTTTGGAGAGAGTGTAAAAAGAAGAAAGAACCAACTTATCTATAGATAAAATTGGAGGGGATGAAGAATAAGTTGTATTAAGAGAGCCTGAAAAAGCTAAATTGAAAAAGTAAATTCCAGCGCAGAAGTAAATTCTACTCAGTTTAAAAATCCCAAAAATCAGGCAGTTTGAAATTTCATTTCTGCTGGATTTTGCTATAATAGTGCATAACAACCTCAAAAAAATCTCTTTCCGACATGGGAAATAAGCCACAGGACAAGTCGTGTAGGACTAAATTCCACTGGCGATATCAAAAATGTAAAAGCTTTGCCCTGTCTGACAGCAGATATGCTTTGGGTTGTTGGGTTATTTAAAGCGAATCAGCTTGGGCCTCAGACAAACCTCGTCAGGATGAATGGGTCCGAGCTGAAGTGCTTTTAAGACATCTTCTCCATATCGTTTTAGTGCCCTTTGATAGGGAGTATCTCCGTTTAAGCTTTCCCTTGGTGTGGAATTGATGTGGTTCACGATACGATTCACATCCCATTGTGTAAGAAAAGCAAAAGAAGAGTCCTTTAGGAAGAACCATGCGAAGCATGGTATGGGCTTGCTCTAAGCCCCTTTTGCCCACTACGCATAGGATCGCAATAATAGATGCTACTACGTTGGATTCCATTAGGGTTTGTTTCCAAAGTGACAGGATCCCCAACTCCGATCCTCGGTCTGTGAGGATATATTCAAAGATAGATTGAAAGTCAAAAACATCCTCAAAACGTCTTTCTAAACGGTCAAAGACTGCCTTGACTGCTCCCTTTGTACATCGATTTAACAGATAAGCCAGGAAAAGTTTTTCCTCTGTAAAGAAAAAGGTCAGTAGAGTTTTTTGTGAATCTCTACAGGAATGAACGGTATCCATCTCTACAAAAGCATTTAATTCAAGCTTCAAGAAATCCTCATAGCTTCGACCATGAAATATCTCGCGGTTTGAAATCTGTGTTTTTATGGCACTTCCTTGGTTTGAATGTCACCTTCCGTTTTAAATCGATATTTTTGGAAGTGAAAATTCCTTTGGTCAATGTAAGAGTACATGGTGCGAACAGACATCTGTAACTCCGGATGATTCACTAAAATCTGGTAAGGGATTGTCCCTTTGCGATAAGGGGAGTAATGATGTTGTTCTTTTTCTCTTGCTTCCTGTTCGGAAAGATTTATACCTCGACGGGATTCTTGAAGAGTTTCCCTATATTTTCTATCAGCAAATCTGGCATCATAGGTATATTTCTGGGCGATGCTGCAGTGATGAAGCTTTTGCGAGCAGCCATTACAAAACATAGGGAGCCTTTATCAGACGATTACAGCATTCCTTTTCAAAAGTCCTTACAAGTCTGATTGCAGCTAGGACAAGAAGTACTCTTTATCCCACAAAGAATAATCTTCTTTACAGACATTTGTTTTTACGACACTGGTAACGATGAACGAAAAAGTTCTTTTTATTCAGAAAGCTGCCCTTGTGATACCAGTTCGATGCTCGGTGTTTCTTCACTTCTTTAGAAATGGTAGAAGGGTCTTTGCAAAGATACTTGGCAATCTCCCTTGAAGGAAATCTCTTGATTTAGACTTTGCTCTATAAAAAGGCGGTCTTCTAAAGAAAGATGTTTTTTTGGTTACCGGGAATAATTTTACTCATAATAAACTCCTTCCATTGCTGTCAGAAGGAGTTCAAACATACCATGAGTGGTGTGAAAGAGAAAATATCAACTGTGCAGAAGTAAAATCTACTGGGGGATAGATGAGTAGAATTTACTTTTTCATTTTTGAATCATTTTCGACAACATTGACTCGTTGACCAAACGCCTAATTTGTGCCAAAAATAATGCGGTGGTTATGCGCTTTCAGAGCCAAGGAGACGATGAAAATGACATTTGCAGAAAATATAAAACAGACGAGGCAACGATTATTCTACTCACAAGAGGTATTTGAGAAAGAGCTTAGTGTTAATTTGACAACGGTGAGCCGTTGGGAAACAGGTAAAAGC
>BNJT01002480.1_pt1 | contig 14214 bp, 24 predicted proteins | sample 8540491 | NCBI WGS metagenome assembly BNJT01 (sample SAMD00202455, study PRJDB9452) | human saliva metagenome | host: Homo sapiens
GCCAGTCGGCCCGTCGATGAAGTCCGTGAAGGTGTGCTCCTTGACCAGCTCCTTGCCGTCCTCGTACCAGGCGCGGCCCATCTCGCCGCCGCCGCGCAGTGCGCGATCGCGTAGATGACGCGGCGTCAGGATCGGCAGACGCAGAGTCTCGAACTCGGTCGTGGCTGACCTCGGCATGCGAGGCCGTACGATCTGCCGGCCCGCACGTGCCGTCTGGGCGCGCGTCGCGATGGTGGATGAGGGTGACGGGATGCGAGTCGCGCCGTCGCGCGCGAGCACCACGCGCTCCTCGACGTACTCGGCGGGGTCCCAGCCGGGCGCCTCGCGGGTGCGCAGGGGTGCGCACGGTCAGGGTCGCGCCTTCGGGGTCCTCGGGGACGAGGCCGGGGCCGGGCTCGGCGGAGAAACCTCCCGCGCGACTGTGGGCGGCACGGTCTGCGACTGGAACTCCACGCGCAGCGGATCGGTCCACAGGGTCGGCACGGTCGCGATCGTACGCACCGGGGCGTCGACCTCACGCGTCGCCACGTGGGCGTGCGCTCGCGGCGATCCCACACGTCGACCTGCGTGGTGAGCCCGAACGAAGCGAGGCGCCACGTAGTGTGCGTGAGCCTCGACGTCGGTGATGCGCTCGCCGGGGCCGGGGCTGCGCAGCGGCTCCCAGGACTCAAACGGCGTGAGGGCGCGGGCTCCTCCTCCGGCAGGGGAGTGCCCGGCGTGCGATCCGCCAGGGAACCCCGCGAGAACGCGGAGGAGGACGTGACGCCGAGGGCGCGCCAAGGCCTCGGGCGAACCCCCTGCGGGCAGCATCGCCTGAGCAGGCAGCCCTCCTGCGTCAACCCCGTATGCACGATGAACGGGCGATCGCCCGCAGAATCCGCCGACACCAGCGTGCGCGGGCGCACCGGCATCAGCGGCAGCGGGCGCACGGACGGGTGGGCGGGCAGCCACAGCCACGCGCGGCCCGCCGTCGACGACGAGGCGTGAATGACGACGTGCCCCGGGAAACCCGAGGGCGCAGACCCCATCTCGAAAGCCCTCGTCCGGCTCGACCAGCAGCAGCTCGTCGGCCTCGCGCGGCGTGCCCACGCGGTGCAACCACACGTCGCACGCGCGCCACGCGTCATCCACGCCCATGTAGATAAAGGAAGCGGAATCATCCGCCCACGCGAAGCCATACCCTGCGTCCACCACAGCCTCGTCAATGACGCGCCCCGACGCCTCCTGCACGACCCACGTGTAGCGCTCATCCCCGCTCGTGTCCCGCGCCCACGCGATCAGGCGCCCGTCCGGGGAGGGTACATGTCCGCCAGGCGGAAAAACTCCTGCCCGCGCGCCCACTCGTTCTCATCGACGAGGAGCTCCTCGCCCGGCGTGGGCACGCCCGGTTGGGGGACGAGCGGGACCGGTGCCCCTGCCTCGTCGCGCTCCACCGGCGCGCGATGATGCGTCGCGTAGGACTGGCCCTCCGCGAAACGCCGGAAATACCAGAACTCGCCCTCGCGGATCGGAACCGTCACGTCGGTGAGCGCCGTGGAAGCCTTAACCTCCTCCACGAGGCGCGCCGCCGCCTCGCGCGTCGGCGCCGTCACCGTGTCCGCCCACGCGTTCTCCGCCTCCAAATGAGCCCTGACCTCGGGGTCCTCGCCGTCGCGCAACCAATCCCACGGGTCGTCAAAATGCTGCCCGAACTGGTCGCGCACCCGGTACCCGTAACGCTTCGGGGCAACCGGGGGAGTGTTCATCGACGAGGCATTGGCCGCCTCACGCGTGGTCGTGTCAGTCATGTGGACCATCTTGGAGGTGGAGCTCTCGTCGGGCTCAGGGGCCTGGTTGGGATCCGGGCTGCTTGGGGTGCGGGCATGGTCATGGCGCAGCCACAGCGTGGTTGCCCAGAAAAGTCGCATGCAATTCCCCTGCGTGTATTTCGGGTTTTGAAATCGGATCGTTGGAATTCTGCGGTTTCTGAGGGGGTGATCAGGAGGGACGTCGGGGGATTGCATGCGACATTTGGGGGTGGGGCAGCTGGTGGGGATCCACGAAACAGTGGCGTGACCGTGCGAGACTAGGGGGTGAATAACGAACAAGCTCCCTCGCGCGGATCCGCTGCCGCGCTCGAACCCCGGCCCCTGTGCTCGAACCTGCGGCCCCTGTGCTCGAACCCGCGGCGCTCGCGGACCTGTCTGCGTCTCGTCCCTCCGGACCAGAGGGCGGGTTGACGGGGAGCGGCCCCGGCCTCGTCCCTGAGCCTGACGCAGCGACTCCTCGCCTGGGTGCGCGAGTTCATCCAATTCGGCATGGTCGGAGCCACCGCCTACGTCGTCGACAGTAAGCCTGTTCAACCTGCTCCAGCACGGGCCCCTCGGCTTCCTCGCCGGGCACCCCAACACCGCGCAATTCATCGCCGCCGCGACCTCGACCCTGTACTCGTGGATCGCCAACCGCCTGTGGACCTACCGCGGACGCACGCGAGCCAACGCCACGCGCGAGGCCATCCTCTTCTTCTTCGCGAACGCCTGCGGCATCGGCATCTCCCAGTTCTGCCTGCTGTTCACCCACCACATCCTCAGGGTTCACCTCGGCGCTGGCCGACAATATCGCCGTCTACGTCGTCGGCTTCGCCCTGGGCACCGCTTTCCGCTTCTTCTTCTACCACTACGTGGTCTTCACCGGGAATACGCGCGCGTAGGTTCGAGGCGCGGCGGTAGGGTCGAAACGTGAAGGAAACGCCAGAGCACTACCCGACCCCCGAAGGTCCATCGCCACGATGGTCACCATCGACGACACCGCCCTCGTGTTCGAAGGCGGCGGCATGCGCAACGCCTACACGGCCGCGCTCGTCAGTAAAGCTCATCGCCGAAGGCATCAACTTCCCCCATATTTCCGGCGTTTCCGCGGGCTCCAGCCACCTGTGCAACTTCACCTCCCGCGACGCTCAGCGTTCTCACGACACCTTCGTCGACCTCGTTGAGGATCCCGAATTCGGCGGACTCAAGCACTTCCGCAAGGGCCACGGCTACTTCAACGCCGAGTACATCTACCAGCAGATCTGCTATCCCGACGGCGCCCTGCCCTTCAACATGGATGCCTTCCTGGCCAACCCGGCGACCACGCGCGTTGCGACCTTCAATGCGTCGCGTGGTGAGGTCCGCTGGTTCTCAAGGAGAAATGAGCACCCTGGACACGCTCGGACCCATCATCCGAGCCTCCTCCACGCTGCCGATCCTCATGCCGCCCGTCGACATCGACGGCGACACCTACGTCGATGGCGCACTCGGCCCCAACGGCGGCCTGCCCTTCGACCAGCCGCTGCGCGAGGGCTACCGCAAGCTCCTCGTCGTCCTCACTCGCCCCCCGCGACTACGTCAAAGGGCCCCATGCCCGCCAGCGTCGGCGCCCTTCTGCGTACCGCCTACCGTTCTTTCCCGTCCGTGTTCGAGGGCGTGGCCCGGCGCCCCGACCGCTACAACGCCGGACGCCGCCTCCTCTTCGAGCTCGAAGAACGAGGCCAGGCGTACGTCTTCGCCCCCGACAACCTGTGGATCAACAACACCGAGTCGCGGCGCGAGCGCCTGGAGGCAACCTACCGTCGTAAGCCTGGTGCAGGCCGTGCGCGAAAATGCCCGCGATCAAGGCGTTCCTGGGGCTGTAGGCTTTCCTTTTTCCTGTGGCGGGGCTCGTTGAGTGCCGCTGGTGTTCAGGCGCCGTGTGTGTTTTTGGGCCGGGCTGCTTTGTGTGCCCGTGGGCGGCAGCCCGCCCGCGAGCCGTCTGCGCCGCGTGTTGATGCTTGTGGCCCCGCTGGTGTTCCGGGCGCCGGAGGCCCAGCCGCCCGCGAGATCGCCACACGCGAGCCTGCGGCTCAGGGTGGTCGATCTCGAAGCCCGCCCGTGCCCTCCGGTCCCTCCTGCACCGCGGCCTGGCCCCGCAGGCCACGCGGTGGCCTCCAATCAGGGTGGGGCTTGGGGCGCGTGTGCTTGTTCTGGCCCTGCCGTCGCCCTCCGGCACCGCGTCCGTGCCCCTCAGTGTCCATCACACCGGTGCCGCCAGTTTGTTGATCTCTGGTTCGGCGCGTCAGGATCGAGGCTCGATCGATCGTCTTGGTCTGGTCCTGAAAGAAATATCGCCCCAGCGGATTGCTCCAGTGCCTGGCATGCATCCGCAGTGAAAGAAACATCGCCCCTGCTCAGTTGAAAAGGGCCAAAATTGGCTCTTGTGAACGCGTGTGGGCGAAAAATGTTTCACGACGGCCCTTAACACCTCGCGCAGGGGCGATGTTTCTTTCGAGCGCTTGTGTTGACGTGCCCTGTGGGTGACAATTTTTCGCCCTGCGTGCTCAAAATGGCCCGCAATCAGCGTTTTTATGGCGTGCTGAGCGAACTTTGTCGCGGGCCAGCGGCGCGGGGGTCCTGCTGGGCGATTTTGTGCTGCCCTGGTTCTAGGGGTGCACCGCGCCCCTAGATCTAGGGCTTGCACCGGCACCTACATGTAGGGCGCACCAGCCGCCGAGGCGTCCGCGAACGGCCCGTCCAGCCATCCTTCAACCGCCTTTCCGCAAGATTCCAGCCATTTCGCCGAAAATACCACTCACCCCTATATCTAGGGTCGCTTAGTCGCCAACGACCCCTAGATGTGCGGGTGCGACACGCCAGAGGCCCACCACTGAGTGTGACGCTCGACATCTTTTTAGGTGGTTGGCAAGTGGTTATACACAGGGTGGTGCTGTGTTCATCCACAGGGTGCACAGGGGTGTGTAGGGGGTGTTGGAGGCCCCTAGATATGCCCGTAGGTTAGCCGCAAACCCTAATGTTTGCGCGCATCTTCGCGCACTCGAGCGCAGGGTGCGACAAACCTCGAAGGCTCCTCCGTGATCCTGACCGCCCGCTCCGTCCACAGGTCCCTTCGACCTCATCCACAGTCACGGCGTTACACACAACATCTAGGGGTCGCTTGCGTGGGTGCCCACGAGGTGTAGTGTTGTCGTGTTCGCGGCGAACGAGCCGCTAGAAAGCCAACACAGGATGCCAACGTCCGGCCTCGAGCCGCAGGGAGACACGAACATGTCGATCACCGTCTACTCAAGCCCCGCTGCCCCCAGTGCGACGCGACCTACCGCGCCCTCGACAAAGCAGGGCGTCTCCTACGGAAGATCGACGTCACCCAGGACGCGGAATCCCTCGCCTTCATTAAGGGCCTCGGCTATCAGCAGGGCCCCCGTCGTCGTGGTAAGCGAGGACCACTGGTCGGCTTCCGCCCCGACCGCATCAAGGCCGTCGCCGCCGCAGCCGCCCCCTGGCGCTGCAGGGCCTGAGTCGCGCCGATAGGGTCCCGGCCGCGAGGCCGGGGCTCTCGCGTATCCGGGCGGGGACGAGGCCGGGGCGTAGCCTTCGGAAACAGCGCGGATACGCTCGAATGAGCGGCGCGCGAACCCGTGGTGAAAACAGCGAAAATGGCGGCTCATTGGCTGTCATGGCGCGCCGCCAGCGACCGCGTAGGGTACGCCGCCAGCGACCATACTCACCCGCCGAGCCGGGCGCGTCGATCATCCCACATGGGACACGCGTGCGAGCAACCCCGACCGGGCCTCGGGGGTGAGACACTAGAGGGTTCAGCATCCCGCCAAGCAGGAAGGATCACCATGGGCAGCGTCGTCTACTTCTCGTCGGCGACGGGTAACACCCGCCGTTTCGTCGAAAAGCTCGGCCTCCCGGCGGCGCGAATCCCGTTGCTTCCCAAGGATGAACCTCTGCGCGTGACCGACGAGTACGTGCTCATCGTGCCCACCTACGGCGGTGGAAATCTCAAGGGAGCGGTGCCCAAACGGGTCATCAAGTTCCTCAATGACCCCGACAATCGTGCCCTGTGTAGGGGCGTCATTTCGTCAGGAAACACCAACTTCGGCAAGGCCTACTGCATCGCGGGCGACATCATCGCGGCCAAGCTGGGGGTTCCCCACATGTATAAGTTCGAGCTCCTTGGCACGCCTGAGGATGTCTCCAGAGTTCGCGAAGGACTGGAACAGTTTTGGCAGAAAACTACACCGACACAGGCGTAGAGGAAGCTCCCTCCCCGGAGCTTGACTACCACGCGCTGAACGCGCAGCTTAACCTGTACGACGCGAACGGACACATCCAGTTCGACGCGGATCGTGCGGCGGCTCGCCAGTAGCTTCCTCCAGCACGTCAGCAGAACACGGTGTTCTTCACGACCTGGAAGAGAAGCTGAAGTACCTGGTGGACGAGGGTTACTACGAAGCACGTCCTGGACCAGTACGACTTCGCGGACATCAAGGAGCTGTACAAGCAGGCCTACGCCCACAAGTTCCGCTTCCCGACGTTCCTGGGCGCGTTCAAGTACTACACGTCGTACACGCTCAAGACCTTCGATGGTAAGCGCTACCTGGAGCGCTTCGAGGATCGTGTCGCCATGGTGTCCCTGTACCTGGCGCGCGGCGACATCGAGCTGGCTCGTAGCTTCGTGGACGAGATCATGACGGGCCGCTTCCAGCCCGCCACCCCGACCTTCCTCAATGCCGGTAAGGCGGCGCGCGGAAAGCTGGTCTCCTGTTTCCTGCTGCGCATCGAGGGACAACATGGAGTCGATCGCGCGCGGCATCAACTCCGCGCTGCAGCTGTCCAAGCGCGGCGGCGGCGTCGCCCTGCAGCTGACGAACCTCCGCGAGTCAGGCGCCCCCCATTAAGAAGATTCAGAACCAGTCCAGCGGCGTCGTGCCCGTCATGAAGCTGCTCGAGGACTCCTTCTCCTACGCGAACCAGCTGGGCGCGCGTCAGGGGCGCAGGCGCCGTCTACCTGCACGCGCACCACCCGGACATCATGCAGTTCCTGGATACTAAGCGTGAGAACGCGGACGAGAAGATCCGCATCAAGACGCTGTCCCTGGGCGTCGTCATCCCGGACATCACGTTCGAGCTGGCCCGCAGAACGAGGACATGTACCTGTTCAGCCCCTACGACGTGGAGCGCGTGTACGGCGTGCCCTTCTCCGAGATCTCGGTGACGGAGAAGTATCACGAGATGGTGGACGACGGTCGCATCCACAAGCGCAAGATCAACGCTCGTCGCTTCTTCCAGACGATCGCGGAGATCCAGTTCGAGTCCAGCTACCCCTACATCGTCTTCGAGGACACGGTGAACAAAGGCGAACCCGATCAAGGGCCGCATCACCATGTCGAACCTGTGCTCGGAGATCCTGCAGGTGTCCGAGGCCTCGACCTACAACGACGACCTGTCCTACGACCACGTCGGCAAGGACATCTCCTGCAACCTGGGCTCGCTCAACATCGCGAAGACCATGGATTCCCCGGACTTCTCGAAGTCGATCGAGATGGCGATCCGCGGCCTGACGGCGGTCTCGGACCTGTCGGACATCGGCTCGGTCCCGTCGATTGCCCGCGGCAACTGGTGAAACCATGCGATCGGCCTGGGTCAGATGAACCTGCACGGTTACCTGGCGCGCGAGCACGTGCACTACGGTTCCGAGGCCCTGGACTTCACGAACATGTACTTCATGACGGTCCTGTTCGAGGGCCATTAAGGGCCTCGTGCAAGATCGCGCGCGAGCGCAGCGAGACCTTCGAGGGGCTTCGAGGGTCGAAGTACGCCTCGGGCGAGTTCTTCCGCAAAGTACATTGACGAGGGTGGGCTCCCACCACGGACAAGTGCCGTGAGCTGCTCGCTGCCTCATCGATCAAGGTTCCGACCCAGGCGGACTGGGAGGCCCTGGCGGCCGACGTCGCGAAGTACGGCATGTACAACCAGAACCTGCAGGCCGTGCCTCCGACGGGTTCCATCTCGTACATCAACAACTCGACGTCGTCGATCACCCGATCGTGTCCCGCGTGGAGATCCGCAAGGAAGGCAAGATCGGTCGCGTCTACCCGGCGCCCTACATGTCGAACGAGAACCTGGATGCTACCAGGACGCGTACGAGATCGGCCCGGAGAAGATCATCGACACCTACGCGGTGGCCACGCAGCACGTGGATCAGGGCCTGTCGCTCACGCTGTTCTACCCGGACACGGTGACGACGCGCGACCTGAACAAGTCCTACATTTACGCGTGGAAGAAGGGCATCAAGACCCTGTACTACATGCGCCTGCGCCAGATGGCCCTGGAGGGCACGGAGGTCGAGGGCTGCGTGTCCTGCATGCTGTGACGTGGCACCCGTTTGTCGGGTGGTGCGGGGGTCGGAAACCGGCCCCCGCACCGTTTATCGAGGGACGAGGCCGGGGCGTGGTGCGCCGGAAACTCGCGGGTTTCGAGTGTGAGCCTCGCCGTCTATTCGGATTTTTTTGGAGAGCTACTCGTATGATGTGGGAGGTAAATCCTCACATCTTCCCGGAGTAAGCGATGAGCGATCCCATGAATCCCTACGGCGGTGGCGTCGGGGGCCAAAGGCGGCTACGACCAGCAGGGGCATGTACGGTGCTCAGTCGGCGTACGGTTCCCAGCCTGCGTATGGCGCGGGTCAGCCCGGATATGGAGGCCAGCCCGGGTATGAGGGGCCAGCCCGGCATCTGAAGCCTACGGTCAGCCGCAGGGTGGGTACGGTCAGCCCGGCTACGGCAACGTGGGGTACGGCCTGAATCCCGCGGTTGAGCGCGTGCGTTCGAACGCATCCATGGTTCGAATCATGGCGTTCGTCAGCTTCGTGACCATTGGGCCGATCCTGTCGATCGGCGCGTGGATCTGGGGCGGCATGCTCGTGACCGAGGCGCAGGGCCTCAACGCCCCCCATGGACGTGATCAACGACGTGGAAGGCGCTAAGAAGATTGCGATGATCTGCAGCATCATTCAGATCGTCGGCATTGTCCTTTTGATCGTCGTCTCCTTTGTTCTCCCTTCCTCATTCTGCTTATTGCGGGTGGAACGTCGGGGTACTGACGAGATCGAGCGACGGATATCGGATGCGCGCCCCTTGTGGGGCGCGCATCCCTCTTATTGACAGTGGTACAGCGCTCATCCCTCCTCGTTCGTTCCGTGCAGCGCGATGCGTGCGCTAGGATAAGCCGCGTAACTGATGAACTATTCCATCTGGGTATCCGCAGGGCGATCCCATCAGCCAGTACCCCGCCGCCGACCAGCCCGCCTACGGCCAGGCCCCCAGGGCGCGTACGGCCAGGCCCCCAGGCGCCCCGCAGCCCGCGTATGGCCAGGCCCCCCAGGGCGCGTACGGCCAGCCCGGCTACGCCGTGAACCCGGCTCTCGAGAAGATCCGTTCGAACGCCTCGACCGTTCGTATCGCCTCCTTCCTGAGCTTCCTCTTCGGCGGCCTCATCCTGTCCGGCGGCATGTGGTACTGGGCGAACAAGATGACGGCTGAGGCCCAGGCTCTCGGCGCCCCCCTCGATATCACGACGGACCTGCAGAGCGCGCGTAACGCTGCGAAGATCTGCTCGATCATCCACATCGTCATCCTCGTGGCGGTCGTGCTGATCTACGGCATCGCCATCATTGCTATCCTCGCGGGTGGCTCGAGCTACTGAGTTCTTTACCGTGTGAGGCCCGGGGGGATCGCCATGCCGGATCCGGGCCTCACGACCCTCCGTCGAACAGTGCTGATAAGTTCCTTACGGAATTAAACAGATAGATGAATTGGGTCTCAGTGAGCGACCCCTGAACCCGACCCCGCGGATGCCGCCGCGCAGCCCTACGCGCCGGAGGGGGCCGGTGCCGCTTCGTACGCCCCTCAGCAGGATGCTTACGGGGCTTCCGCCCAGGCCCAGCAGCCCTACGCACCTGAGGGTGTCGGCGCTTCCTCGGCTGCTGTGCAGCCCCTACGCGCCCGAAGGTGTCGGCACGACCTCGGCGCTCCCGCAGCAGGATGCTTTTACCGCTCCCGGCCAGCCCCAGCAGCCCCAGTTCACCCAGCCCGGCGCGAACCAGTACGCGCAGTACGGTCAGGCCCCCAGGGCGCCCCGCGAAAGTCATGCCTCAGGGCGCTTACGGTCAGCCTCAGCAGGGGCTACGGCCAGCCCCAGGGCGCGTACGGACAGCCTCAGCAGGCCTACGCGCAGCCCATGCTGCAGCCAACCGATGTACGCTCCCTCGGCGGGCAAGGACTTCTCGTACATCCAGATTGGCTCGTTCGTGGCCATCGGCGTCTCGGTCTTCAGCTGGCTCTTTTTCACCATTGTCCTGTCGGTCCCCGCGATGATCGCCGCGATCGTCCTGCACGTGAAGGCGAAGCGTGACGGCGCCCGCAGAACTTCGTCAACATCTCGAAGATCGCGATGATCGTCACGATCGTGATGGTAAACCTCCAGCTGCTGCTCGGCGTCCTGTTCGTTGTTTTCGCTGTGATGAGCGAACTATAACTACCGGCGAGAAGACGCGTCAGCGTCGCCCAACGCCACAGAAGCCTGCGAGAACGCCACCCCCGTTCTCGCAGGCTTCGCCTCTATTCTTGAGCATGACTCCCCGATACGAAGCCCCTCGCGCGCCATCGCCGGAACCGACGCAGACCTCCTCGACCAGCTGCGATACGCGGACGGGCGCCCCTACAGCTTCTACGAGAACGCCCTCGGTGCCTGGGATTACGGGGACTTCACCCTCGCGATCGACCACGTGCAGGCCGACCCGTATGCACCGCCCTCGTCCCTGCGCGCCTGGTCACGCCCCGAGGCCATGGGACTGCCCGAGGCCGCCCTGGCCTCGTCCGACGCGCGCCTGGCGGCGCGGACTTCGTGCGCGCGCCTTCGACGAGGCCATCCGCGCCCGCGGCACTCGCGACGTGTCCATTGCCCGCGTAAAGCGTCCCTCATCCTTCAGCGCTCCTACGCGACGGTCCTGCCCGACCGCGTTGAGGTGCGCTTCCAGGTCAAAGCTTCCTGCCCGAGGCCGCACGATCCTCGGAAGAGCGCCGCCCGCCTCTTCGACGTGGACGTGCCCAACATCGTCATGGACTGCTTCGACTTCGTCTCCGAGGACTCTGCGACGACCCGCAAACGCTCCCGTCTCCTCGGCCACGTCGCCGCCTACGAGGACTACCGCGCCCTCCAGGGGATCCTCGAGGAGCGCGGGTGGGTGTCCTTCGTCGCCGATGACGCGCTGTTGGCGCGCCGATCCGGCGTGTCCGAGACGCCTCTGACCGGTGACGGCGTCGTCGCCTTCAGCGCCCCAGTCCCCTGCGCGCCACCGTCACCCCTGCCGCATCGTAAGCGAGGTGTCCGGCATGGCGATCCCCCAGGCCTGACCCTCATCGTGGGCGGCGGCTACCACGGCAAGTCCACGCTCCTCGAGGCCATCGCCCAGGGCGTCTACGCGACATCCCCGGCGACGGCCGCGAACTCGTGACCACCGACCCCACCGCCACGAAGGTGCGCGCCGCCGATGGGCGAGCCGTCACCGGCGTCGACATCTCGCCGTTCATCACCCACCTGCCCGGGCGCCGACACCACGTCCTTCTCCACCGAGAACGCGTCCGGCTCCACCTCGCAGGCTGCCTCCATCATCGAGATCCCTCGAGCTGGGCGCGCGCACGCTCCTCATCGACGAGGACACCTCCGCGACCAACCTCCTCATCCGCGACACGCGCATGCGCGACCTCGTTGCCGCCGAGAAGGAACCCATCACGCCCCTGGTCGACCGCGTCACTTCCCTCACCGAGGCCGGGGTTTCCCTCGTCATGGTCGTCAGCGGCTCCGGTGCGTTCCTTGACGCCGCCGACCGGGTCCTCATGATGGACAACTACCGCTGCCTCGACGTCACCTCCCGCGCGCGCGAGGTCGTGGTAAACCTGCCGCGCCCCCGCACCGACGCCCCCACCAGCTGGGAGGCGGCGCCCCGCGTGCCCGCTGCAAAGGCCCGCGTGGACCGCCCCGCGCACCAAGGCCTCGGGCACGTCCGTTCTGACCATCGACCGTTCGACCGTCGACATTTCTGACGTCGCCGCGGTCGTCGACCCCGGGCAGGCCGAGGGCCATCGCCTGGTGCGTGCGCGGCGTCCTCGAGGAGATGGTAAGCAAGCGAGTCGATGCCCGACCTCATGGCGAAGCTTGGTAGGCGCCTCGCCTCCGAAGGCCTGGACGCCGTCTGCAAGTTTTGGCGCCCGCTCCTACCCGGCGTTCCTGGCGCGCCCGCGCCTCATCGACGTGGGTGCCGCCATCAACCGCTACCGCGGCCTGTCCCTGCGCGAGCCGCGCGGCAGGTCTCGAGTCGTAGCCGTTGTTGAGCGCCCGCTGGGCGGGTTGCTTGTGGCCCCCACGGGTGTTCAGGCGCCGTCGGATCCTGCTGCGGGGCCGGGCTGCTTTGTGTGCCCATGGGCGGCGGCCCGCCCGCGAGATCGCCACACGCGAGCCTGCGGCTCAGGGTGGTCGATCTCGAGGCCCGCCCTGGCCCTGCCGCCACCCACCGGCACCGCAGCCAGGCACCGTCGGCCCTCAGCGCCCTCCACACCAGTGGGGCCGTTGTGCTGATGAGGATCCACATCATTGCTGAGCCCACACCCAATTTCGCACGTAATTCCCCCACGACCCTTTCAAATCCTGAAATCAGATCGTTGGAATTGCAACGTTTTCTGACTTTATTGAAACTTCTCCAAATCGAATTACGTGCGACTTTTTGAGGCCAGGCCCCGCCACCGCCCACCGGCACCGCGGCAGATCCCTCCGGTGCCCTCCACACCTGTGGGGCCGGGTCACTGTTCGGCAGCTCTACGCGTCGTCTCGAAGCCTAGCCAGGCCCCGCCACCGGCCACGGGCACCGCCACCACTAGTACCTTGAGGGGTATTTCGCCAAAGTGCAGACCCATTCGGCAAATAACACCGAAAATCGGTCATTTTGAGGCAATGGGTCTGCAGTTTGGCGGATCGTGGTTGTAAGTGCGACAAATGGTGCAAGGATGAAACTCTGCGGGTATATCCAAGTGGTGTGGGCGCATGTGATGCGCAGGTGTAGGCCGGCGTCCCTGGGGACGTGCTGAAACCTCGCCCAGTGCCCAGAACCTGATTGAGGCTCAACCTTGCGTGACCGCACTAGCTGCGGTCATACAACGCCCGGATCTGTGCGATGACTTCCGCAGGGTGGGCGAGTGCGTCCCACCGGAAGCGGCGGATCCGCCAACCCTGAGCCTCGAGTAAGCGCTGGCGGCGCTCCTCGGCCTCGATGGAGCGGTGGACGGAGTCAACATCGGAACCGTACTTGCCGCGGCCATCAAACTCGATTCCGATCCGGTGCTCTGGAACGGCGATGTCGATGAAGTACCACTTATTAGCGGCTGAAACCGGGTACTGAGTTTCCAACCCCTGCAGGCCACCTTTTGTCAGCAGGTAGAGCAGTCGCGATTCCCCCGCACTCTCGCATCCTGCATCCACGTGTCTTATGACCCAACGCGCGGAGATTGCGTGCTTTCTGCCTTGTGAGGATACCCCGAGTAAACGCAGCAGCCGCTCGCGGCTGTATTCTTCACGCTGACGGGAATCATTGCGGTAGAAACGGCGGTATCGAGCCAGTTCATGCAAGCCCGCGCACGCGTGACGAACGCCTCCTCTTCGTCAAGGGACAATGCGCAATCAACGACCGTATCTTCGAGGGTAGTGCTGAGCAAGTCTCCGTTGTGACGAATCATCGCGGGTGACCGTCCACCGCGAGGCCGGTGGGGGCGCACAGCCATGGCCGGAAAATGTAGTGAACCCGCGTGGATTTTGGGAAGGTTAATCGGACTTGGGTGTTGGTTCGATACCGTCGTGACGTGGAGCGGATGCGCTTCCAGAAGCGGCAGGCCGAACAGCCATGCCGCCGTCAGTCCTGAGGAGATGAGGTGGGGTGCTTGCTCTGGATGGCTGCGAGCCGTGCGATAGCAACCACCGTGCCGGGGTCAGGGTGTGCAGTAATGGCCGCAGTATCGAGGTAATAGCCCGGCGCAATCCTTGTCAGCTTGCCAAGCTGTGCATGTTGAGCGAGACGTCGGCGCTTGGTACTCGTCGCACCCTGGTGGTGTGTGCGTGCCCGCAACAGCGCGGATCGCAGATGCGTCCATCGTGGTCTCCTTTGACTTACTCCGATTGTAAGGGAATCGCCCAAAACACAGACCACTTCGGTGAAAATGGGTGAATTTGGGGTGTTTTGGGCGAGGTGGTCTGCGTTTTGGGCGCGTGAGTGGTGTGGTTGGGTGAGACCGGGCTTCTGTGGGTATGGCCGTGGGCATCACAGCCAGACCAACGCGTCTGTGCGCCAGCGGTTTCGCATGCAATTCCC
>BNJT01000726.1_pt1 | contig 14188 bp, 29 predicted proteins | sample 8540491 | NCBI WGS metagenome assembly BNJT01 (sample SAMD00202455, study PRJDB9452) | human saliva metagenome | host: Homo sapiens
AGCAGAAAAATTAATCTGAATTGTAAAAAAAGGTGGATGCATTGCATCCACCTTTTTAGTTATCTTTAGTTATTTAATGTAACACGGACTGTAATTCCGTTGTTGTCGGTAATATCGACTTCTTTTTCGCTACGTTTTTTTCAACAGTAGTAGCAAGAACCGTTGCTTTTTGAAGAATATCTTTAAACACTGAAGCTTCATTTGTTTCAACCGTATAATATGCAAGTCCTGGAATATTTTTTTAACGCGAACATCTAGATGAGGACCTCCCCATTGGTTGACCGCAAGATGATGGTGATAATCACCAGAAGCAATCCAACTTCCTGAAGGGACTGAGAATTTATCTTCTACTGGAAGAAGCGTAGTTAAGTATTCCATCGTCTCTTTTTGAATTTCTGAGCTGATAGGTGAACGTGCCCCATACGTGTTCCTTCTGGCATTTGGTAAGGAGTAGTATCATTACCAAGTTCATAGATTTCTTGACCGGCCATTTCCTCAGTTACCCCAATAATTCTTCCATCTTCACGAATATCCCAGATGCTTACTGGTTTATCGTGGTATACTTCAATTCCATTTCCCTCGAAATCTTCAAGATAAATCGCTTCGCTATAACCGTGGTCTGACGCCCCAACAAGTGGAAGAGACGTATGAACGGCGTGTCTTAAGAAGTCACCAAGTGTTTCACGAGTTGGAAGATGAATAGCTAAGTGGTATAGACCATAACTTTCCTTAACGCCCTTATTGATATTGGTTTGAATCAGACGAACGAGAGGAGTTGTTCCAACGCCCTAACAATACTTCGTTGTCAGACTGACTTAAGATTTGTAGACCGAGTTTTTGTGTAAAATTCAGTTTCCTCCAATAGATGATTAACATTTAGTGCCACTTCATTTAATTTAATTTGGCTATTATATAATGGGTACATTTTCATTCCTTCTTTCTTTTTTGTATGAGTTTAGTATACACTTTAATACTAAAATGACAAATAACTTGCTCATGAAGTTTTGAATTTTAAAAGTTAAGTGATACCGTATATGGTATCACTTGTATTAGGTGTATTGTGTTTTGCATACAGTTGTAGTATCCTTATAGTAGTAGGTTTTTAGAGAGAAGAGATGACAGATGACAAAACAAAGAAAATCATGTACGGAGTTTTTGGAGTCCTATTTGCATTGATTTTGTTGGCGTTAGGTTTGATTCAAATGTTTACCTATCGAGCAACACCTGAGGCGCAAGAAACGTGGAATGTTGCTGCTTTTGAACAAAAACAATTGGACTCATTTTGAAGTGACTGGAGAAAAGAAAGGGACGCTTCTATTTTATACGGGTGCTTTAGTTGAACCACAAGCCTATGCGAAATTAGCAGACGGCTTAGCTAAAGAAGGCATCGAAGTGTACATTATTTCCTCTCAGTTAAATTTACCGGTATTGGATAATGGGACGATGGCTACTATCGTGAAAGAAGAGCACTTGGATAAAGTGTTTATTGGGGGACATTCTCTGGGGGCGTTGTGTCGACAGTTGAAGCGAAACATCTAGAAGAAATAAATAAAGTTGCTGGATTAATCTTGCTTGCAAGTTATCCGGATAAGAGTACGGATATTAGTGGAACACAAATTCCTGTATTGTCAATTACAGCTTCGAATGATAAACTTTTGAATCAGGATAAAATATGAGGAGGCTAAGTCAAGGTTGCCGGAGGATACAATCTATACAACGATTGAAGGTGGAAATCATAGTGGCTTTTGGACTATATGGTCAGCAAAATGGCGATGGCACTGCTACAATGACTGCAGAGGAACAACAAAAACAACTAATCCAACTAATTAAGCAATTTATCGTAACCCATTAAGCTAGGCTTCGGTCTAGCTTTTTTTACTAGAGTTGAGTTTTCACACCTTGGCAGTTATCATTAAAGTAATGAATTTTGGAGGTAGATCATATGCGACAAAAAGTAACAAAGAATTGGGTCACAATCGGGACAGGTGTTATTGCCAATGAACTAGCTGTAGCACTAGAATCATTGAATGGAAAACTCTATGGGGTTGCTAACCGCACCTATACAAATGCTGTGAAATTTGCAGAAAAATACGGCATTGAAAAAGTATATAACGAGATTGATGAGGTCTTTACAGATCCGGCAGTGGATATTATTTATATTTCTACTCCGCATAACACTCATATTCACTATTTAAGAAAAGCCTTAGCAGCAGGGAAACATGTATTGTGTGAAAAGGCTATTACGTTAAACAGTGAAGAATTAGAAGAAGCATTGCAACTCGCTAAAGAAAATAATGTTGTTTTGGCTGAAGCGATGACGCTTTTACCATATGCCAGTCTACAAGCAATTAAGTAAAAGCAGCTGAAAATCTTGGGGACCTTCGTATGATTCAAATGAACTTCGGAAGTTATAAAGATTATGATATGACGAATCGATTCTTTAATCGCAATCTTGCTGGAGGAGCATTACTGGATATTGGTGTATACGCCCTATCTTGTATTCGTTATTTCATGAGTGAGGCCCCAAGTTCAATGGTTTCTCAAGTGAAATTAGCGCCTACTGGTGTGGATGAACAAGCTGGTATCGTGTTGACAAATGAAGCAGGAGAAATGGCAACCGTCACTATGACGCTCCATGCTAAACAACCAAAACGCGGAGTGATTGCATATGACAAAGGATATATCGAGATTGTCGATTATCCAAGAGCTCATAAAGCAACCATTACTTATACAGAAGATGGACACGTTGAAACTTTTGAAGATGAACTAGGACTAGATGCCTTAGCTTATGAGGTGCTCGATATGGAGGCAACAATCGATACAGGAGAAGACTACATGCATCTAGAGTATACCGTCGATGTGATGAAAATCATGACAGACTTACGCCGTGAATGGGGAATTAAGTATCCTGAGGAAGAGGAAGTATGAAGCAACAAGAACAATTAAAAGCGATGGAACAATATGCCAAAAGAGTGCTCAACTCAGATACTTCAGGGCATGATTGGTCCCATATTGAAAGAGTGGTCAATACGACAAAGACGATTGCACAAGAAGAAGGGGCAGACTTATTTATTTGCGAAGCAGCAGCTCTCCTTCATGATGTTATCGATGATAAGATTGTAAAAGACCCAGCAGTTGCATTGAAGGAATTGAAAGAATTTCTAACTTCTATTGAGTTAACCTCTGAACAGATAGAGGCTATTGAATCGATCATTACAAGAATGTCGTTTAAGAATCACAAGGAGCAACAAGAACTTTTGCTTGAAGGAAAAAGTAGTACAAGATGCCGACCGATTAGATGCGATTGGTGCCATCGGAATTGCCAGGGTAATGTGTTACTCCGAAGTACAGGAAGACCGATTCATCGTCCGGAGTTAAAACCTCGTGAGGAGTTGACACCTGAAGAATACAGAAACGGTGAATCTACAGCTATCATGCACTTCTATGAAAAACTATTGAATTTAAAAGATTTGATGAATACCAAATATGGTAATGAATTGGCAAAAGGGCGGCATGAATTTTTAGAAACGTACTTAGAGCAATTTTTATGCTGAATGGGATGGAAAACGATAAAGGATGTAAGCGACAAATTTTTGTCGCTTATTTGTTTTGAAAGGAAAAACAGGTGTAGAAATAGTAACTGCATTTTTAAAGGTGAGAGGATTGGTTACGTGGAAGTAGAGCAACAACTAACCAATAAAGAATTAAGAAAAAAATATTTGTCATTGTATGGCCAGTATTTGTGGAAGTACTTCTTGGAGCGCTTTTTGGAATGGTCGACATGATGATGGTTGGGAAGGTGCCTGAGACACTGCTGCAGCCGTTTCTGCAGTTGGGATGACAAACCAACCAATGTTTCCTGGGGTTAAGTTTGATTCAAGCGTTGAATGTTGGAGGAACTGCAATTATTGCTAGGTATTTTGGGGCGAAGAAATATAGCCGAATGGGAAGTATCTTGAAGCATGTAATGATACTTGCAATGGTGTTTTTGTGTGATGCCCGCAGCGATTTTAATGTTGATTTTCGCGCCAGAGATTTTTATCGCTGATGGGTGCAGATGAGACGGTTATTAATGTTGGGATTAAACTACTTTCAGGATTGTGACGATTGGGTTTTATTTTTCCAATCACTATCGTTTCACTGTAACTGCGGCACTAAGAGGAATCGGTGAAACAAAAATTCCAATGAAGAATAATATTATTGCGAATAGTTGCAATGTGTTAGGGAATGCCATTTTGATTTATGGAATGTTTTGATTCCCGGCCTTAGGTGTTACTGGGGCAGCAATTGCTACAGCATTTATCGAATCTTTATTGCGATGGTATTGAATATCGTTACATCTTATCTGGAAAGAGTGTCTTTAAAACTAGACTTTAAAGGAAAAAAATTTGAGTTTAGCTTTTGATGTGATGCGTGATTTAGTGCGTATCGGTATTCCAACAGCATTAGAACAAATGGCTCTTCGTTTTGGGGTTATCATGTTCTTGAAAATTGTTTCTGGTTTAGGAAACAATGTGTATGCGGCTCACCAAATTGCCCTAAATGTACTTTCTCTATCCTACTCTCCGGCGCAAGCTGGAATTACAGCGTCGTCATTAATGGGACAATCGCTTGGGGCTAAAAATGAAAAATTGGCAGAGCGTTACACAAAAATGTGTCAGCGAATTGGTCTGGCTTTTAGCGATTATGATGTCTGCTTCAATTTATCTTTGGATGCAACACTTGTTAGCAGGGATGTATACTGATAATGTAGAAATTATTCAAAAATACTGTGATTGCTTTATCCATTGTTGCATTTGTTCAACCCTTCCAAAGTCATCAACTGATTACTTCTGGAGCTCTGCGTGGGGCAGGCGATACTGTGTGGCCACTGATTGCGATTTTCATCGGATCATGTGTGATTCGATTAAGTTTAGGATATGTATTTGTAAATTTCTTCGAATGGGGACTTGCTGGTGCATGGTATGCGGTCTTTATCGATCAATTTATTCGGGATATGATTATTCTCCTTCGATTTTAGAAGCGGACGATGGAAAAACATTCGAATTGCATAAAGGAAAGGTTGGAATTTTTCCAGCCTTTTTTGTTTTAGTGGTAAAGAAAGAGGAGGAGTTTGCTGAAATGTTAGAAAATCAAAAGAAAACTTATGGAGATTGATTTTTTATTGATTTTCTATTATTTTTGATTGGTGCAATAACTGTGTTTGTGATACTATAGTAGAAAGATGTAAAGAGATTGGAGTTTTCAAACGATTATGGCAAGAAAAGGTTTATTAATCGTTTTATCTGGGCCTTCAGGTGTAGGAAAAGGGACAGTACGCGCGGCTATTTTTGCAAAAGGCAATCAAAAATTTGTGTACTCAGTATCTGCAACGACTCGTAAGCCAAGACCAGGTGAAGTGGATGGAAAAGATTATTTCTTCAAATCTAGAGAAGATTTTGAAGAGATGATTGCAAATAAAAAATTATTAGAATACGCGGAGTATGTAGGAAACTACTATGGAACACCTTTAGATTATGTACAAGAAACATTAGATAAAGGAAAAGATGTATTCTTAGAAATTGAAGTTCAAGGAGCGCTTCAAGTTCGTGAAGCGATGCCAGACGGGGTGTTTATCTTCTTAACACCACCTGATTTACATGAACTAGAATCTCGCATCGTAAACCGTGGAACAGATTCAGACGAAGTGATTAAAAACCGTATGAAGGTTGCTAGAGAAGAACTTTGTTTGATGAAGTATTATGATTACTCTGTTGTTAATGACAAAGTAGAAAATGCGGTTCAACAAATTGAAGCTATTATTCAAACTGAACATTTACGAATTCAACGAAATATAGAAAGTATTGAAGAGTTTGAAGATGAGTTAGAAGAAATTTTAGAGGAAGATTAGAAAGAGGGAAAGTTGTTATGATGTTATACCCATCAATCGATAAGTTACTAAAAATCGATTCAAAATATTCATTAGTAATTCTTTCAAGTAAACGTGCGCATGAATTACACCACCATGAACCACCATTGTTAGAAAAATATGAATCACATAAAAATGTTGGTCGTGCGTTAGAAGAAATCGCAGCTGGGAAATTAACTATCCGTGAAGATAGCAAACCTGAACATGTATAAATTAAATATATAGTCAAGGGGTTCCCCTTGACTTTTTATTTTTGCAGTAGAGAGTATAGCGTAGGCAACAACAAAATGAAAGTTCTTTATGGTATAATGAATAGTAAAAACAATTTTTGGAGGTGAGAAAGATGTATGCAAAAGTAATCGTTGATGTACCAGTCATTCAAGTAAATCGTCCTTTTGATTATCATGTTCCCTGAAATATTACAAGAGAGCATTGAAGTTGGAATGCGTGTTGCCGTTCCATTTGGAGGACGTAGTATTTCTGGATTTGTTTTGGCGCTTAGTGATGAAGTAGATTTCGACGGAGAAAGTAAAAGATATTTTTGCATTTAATGGATTTAGATCCCGTCTTGTCACCTGAAATGATTCAACTCGGAGCGTATTTGTCAAAAAGTTCACGCGTTCTCGATTCAATGTTACCAAACAATGCTTCCAGCGATGTTGAAATCTAATTATGAAAAACGATTTGTGTTAGTTAATCCAAAAGAGAATGAAGATGTATTTTCGAGAAGTTTTCCATTATGAAAATACATTACTTTATACCGATGACCTGCCACAGGATCATCTAAAACGATTGATGAAGTTGAAAAAAGAAGGCGCAGTGGTCATCGAGACACTTGTCAAAGACCGTGCCAAGGTAGAAAAACGGAAGACTGGATTCGATTGAACTACGTGATGCAAGAGTATGAGGAGTTTATTCCTACGCTTTCTGCACGTGCGAAAAGAAAGGAAAATATCACTCTTAAAGACACTCGCTTCGATGGAAAGAATGGAGATCCAGAAGAAAAGATTCTTAGAAGATACACATTTTAAAACGGCTGATTTAAAATTTGCAGTAGATCATAATTGGATTACGATAGTTCAAAAAGAAGTAAGTCGAGATCCGTATAAAGGAAGAGTCTTTAAGAAGAGTGTTCCGTTTCAATTGAAATGAGGAACAGCAACTGGCATTTGATAGAGTAAAAGAAGAATCATCGATCCACATAACTCAAAAGTATACTTTATTAGAAGGCGTTACTGGTTCTGGGGAAAACGGAGGTTTATTTGCAATGGATTAGTGAAGTTATTGCAAAAAGGGCAAAAGTGCAATGATGCTTGTTCCCGAAATTGCATTGACACCTCAAATGGTCGACCGATTTAAGTCTCGCTTTGGAGACCGTGTGCGGTTCTTCATAGTGGAGTGAGTGTCGGAGAAAAATTTCGATGAATGGAGTAAGATTAAGAATAAAGAAGCAGATATTGTTGTTGGGTGCACGATCTTCTATTTTTGCTCCATTAGACAACATTGGAATTATCATTTTTAGATGAGGAACATGAAACACTTATAAACAGGATGAGTCCCCAAGATATCACGCTCAGAGATATCGCGATTTGAGCGTGGAAGTATCATCACTGTCCTGTAGTGTTAGGGAGTGCAACTCCTAGCTTTAGAATCAAGAGCACGAGCACAAAAGGAGTTTATTCTCTTTTGAAACTAACGAAAAGAGCTAAAGAACAAATTCTTCCAGAAGTGCATTTAATTGATATGAGAAATGAATTTATTCAGCAGAAAGGTTCGTTTTCTCAAACCTTATTAAAAGCAATCGAAAATCGATTGGATAAGAAAGAGCAAACTGTCTTGCTGTTAAATCGAAGGGGATATTCCTCTTTTGTATTATGCAGGGATTGCGGTTATGTTTTAGAATGTCCAAACTGCGATATTTCGTTAACACTTCATATGGATACGAAAACAATGAAATGTCATTATTGTGGGCATGAAGAGCGAATTCCAGCTTTTTGTCCTAAGTGTCAAAGTCGACAAATTCGTTACTTTGGAACAGGAACACAAAAAGTTCAAGAGGAATTGCAAGAGATATTCCCAGATGCTCGTATTGTAAGAATGGATGTGGATACGACAAGACGTAAAGGGGACAGCATGAAGGATTCTGAAACAGTTTCGAGAATCAAGAAGCAGATATTTTAATTGGAACCCAGATGATTGCGAAAGGCCTAGACTATCCAAACGTAACGCTCGTTGGAGTGATTAATGCAGATACGGCACTGAATATACCTGATTTTAGAAGTTCGGAAAAACATTTCCAACTGCTCACACAAGTTTCAGGCCGTGCAGGACGTGGGATAAACCGGGTGAAGTATTTATTCAAACCTATAATCCAACACATTACGCGATTCAATTAGCGCAAGGACATCATTATGAACGATTCTTTCGAAACAGAAATGCGAATGCGTCATAGGGCTAACTATCCACCGTATTTCTTTACGACGATGATTACGTTTTTCTAGTGAAGAAGAAGGAGTGGCGTTGAAGAAAGCTATCGAAGTACATAAGGCGTTGAAGGCGAATGTGTCACCAAAAGCGATTGTATTAGGTCCAACTGCAAAATCAATTGCGCGAATGAACAATCGTTATTATTTCCAAATTATTGTGAAATACAAAAAGAACCGCAACTGCAAGAGTTTTTGGAGCAATTGATGATGGAAAACGCAAGAGTGGGTTCGAAGAAATTACTCATGACGATTGATATGGAACCACAACATTTCTTATAGAGGTGAAACAAATGAAGAAAGTTATTTTTATGGGAACGCCTGAGTTTTCAACAGGTGTTTTAAAACGATTAATTGAAAATGAAACAGTTGAAGTGATTGCTGTTGTGACGCAACCAGACCGTGCAGTTGGACGTAAGAAAATCATTACTCCGACTCCTGTGAAGGTTGTTGCATTGGAGCATGATATTCCTGTCTACCAACCAGAAAAATTAAGTGATCGCAGGAATTGGAAGAGTTAATGCAACTAGATGCAGATTTAATTGTAACAGCTGCGTATGGTCAATTCTTGCCAACGAAGTTTTTAAACTTCCCTACGTTTTGGTGCGGTGAACGTTCATGCGTCACTACTCACCAAAAATATCGTGGTGGAGCGCGATTCATTATGCGATGATGAATGGTGACAAAGAAACTGGCGTAACCATTATGCGAATGGTTGCAAAGATGGATGCGGGTGCGATTATTTCACAACGCGCCATTCCAATTACTGGGGAAGATGACGTCGCTAGTATGTTTGAAAAATTAAGCGTCGTTGGAGCAGACTTACTAATCGAAACATTACCAGCGTTATTTGCCGGAACGATTACTGAAAGTAGAGCAAGATGAAGCGCTAGTATCATTCTCTCCAAATATTTCAAGAGAGCAAGAGCAAATTGACTGGAATAAAACAGCGACGGAAGTAGATTGCTTCGTTCGAGGGTTACGTCCATGGCCAACATCATTTACAGTTTTAAATGGGAATCGTGTGAAGATGTGGGGAGTTGCTTTAACGGATAAACAAACAGCTAAAGCGCCTGGAAGCTTGTTTTTAGATAGCGGACGTCTATATGTGGCTTGCGGTGGCGGAACAGTACTTGAAATAACACGTCTTCAACCGGCAGGAAAAGCTCAAATGGACGCGAAAGCGTTTATCAATGGATTTGCTGAATGGTTGAAGAATGATGCGATTTTTGAGGGTTAAACCATGAGTAATGTACGTGACATTTGCGTAGAATTATTAACAAATGTAGAAAAAAATCAAGCGTACTCGACGGTCGCGTTTCAAAATATGTTGCAAAAACATAAATTGGATGCGAGAGATAGAGGACTATTAACGGAATTATTCTACGGTACGATTCAACGTAAATTGACATTAGACTTCTATTTAAAACCATATATTCGAGAAACAAAAAGAAAAATGGAACTATGGGTGCTAAGTTTACTGCGAATGACTGTATATCAAATGGCGTATCTTGACCGTGTCCCCAGATCAGTGCAGCCATTTTTGAAGCAGTACAGATTGCTAAAAACGCGGCCATCAAGGGAATTGCGAAATTTCGTTAATGGAGTTCTTAGAAATGTTCAACGCGCTGGGATTCGATGGAGTTTTCTTCTATTAAAGACGAACGGGAACGTTTGAGTGTTGAATTTACGTATGCCACGCTGGATTGTAGATTTATTATTTGAACAATATGGGGAAGAAGCTAGAGAAATTTTCCAAAGTTTAAATATTGCACCACATTTAAGTGCTCGTGTTCAAAATCCGAATATGTCGATTGAAGAAGTACAAACTCTTCTAAAAGAAGAAGGCGTAATGGTTCAGCCAAAGTAAGTTATCTCCCTCGAGCAGTGATTGTCGAGAGAAGGAGATTTACTGCAGTCGAAATAGCATTCAAAGATGGTATCGTTACGGTTCAAGACGAGTCATCCTCATTGGTGGCTCAAGTAGGAAAAGACTTCAACCTGGAGATAGAGTGCTCGATACTTGTGCAGCTCCTGGAGGAAAACTACTCATTTTGCTAGCTATTTAGTAGCCAAAGAGGGTGGACTTGTAGAGGCTTTGGATTTGCATGAGAATAAATTGCGCAAGATTCATCAAAACGCCAAACGTCTAGGAGTGGAAGACAGAATTCATACTCATGCACTCGATGCTAGAAAAGTAGGAGAACTTTTAAAAAGAAAGTTTTGATGCAGTATTTGTAGATGCTCCGTGTTCTGGTTTAGGCCCTCATGCGCCGGAAACCAGATATAAAAATACACAAAAAAATAGTGAAGATTTAACAAAATTACAAATAATACAGTTGGAAATTTTAGCGTCAGTTGCTACAATGGTAAAGAACAGTGGAAAATTGATTTATTCAACTTGCACGATTAATAAAAAGTGAGAATGAGGAAGTCGTTCTTAAATTTTTAGCTAATCATCCGCATTTTGAATTACAACCAATAGAAGAGTTTGGGTGTACTAATGAAAATCCGATGCTTACCATATTGCCACATGAATATCATACAGATGGTTTTTCATTGCAAGAATGGTAAGAAAAATAGATTCGCAACAGGAGGGAAAATATGGAGATAGCCATCAAGAGTGACGTCGGGCAAAGACGTACGTTAAACGAAGATGCTGCCGGATATTTTTTGAATACTCAAAATATGCCACTTATCGTTGTTTGCGATGGGATTGGCGGGCATAATGCTGGGGATGTAGCTAGTGCTATGGCATTATCTCATTTGGGAAAAACGTTGGGAAGAAGAAAGTATTACGGATACAGAAGCGGCCTACCAATGGCTCGTAAAAAATATTCAGGCTGAAAATGATCGTGTCTTTCAGAAAGCAAACCAATATCGTGAATTAGATGGGATGGGAACAACAATTGTTGCAGCGGTAATCATTGATTCTGAATTATTAGTAGCAAATGTTGGAGACAGTCGAGCTTATTTATATCGCAATTTTTCAAATTAAAACAATTAACGAAGACCATACACTGTACAAGAATTGGTAAAATCTGGAGAGATTACTGAAGAGGAAGCAAAAAGACATCCTCAAAGAAATATTGTTACTCAGTCTTTGGGAATTACTTTGAATGTCCAAAATAGATTTTGTGCGTGTGACTTTAAAAATGAGGATACGATTCTACTATGTTCAGACGGATTGTCTAACATGCTAGAAGATCAATATATAAAAGAAATATTAGGTAATTATTCTGATGTAAATACACAAGCTCAAAAGGCGGTCTTAGCTGCTAACGAAGCAGGTGGACGGGATAATATTACCGTGGCGATTGCAAAATACTTGGTGAGAGAGGAGGTAGCATAATGTTTGAATCGGGGAAGACAATCGGAGGTCGATATAAGATTCAGTCTCATGTGGGAACTGGTGGCATGGCCACAGTTTATTTGGCAAGAGATTTAATTTTAGAGCGACCTGTTGCTGTGAAAGTACTTCGATTTGATTTTCATTCAAATGAAGCGGCAATGAGACGTTTTCAAAGAGAGGCTCAATCGGCAACTCAATTAGTTCATCCTAATATTGTAGGAGTTTATGATGTAGGAGAAGAAAATGGAACCCATTATATTGTGATGGAATACGTCGAAGGAACCGATTTGAAAGAATATATTCGAGAAAGAGGGCCTCTACCACCACGAGAAGCAGTACGTATTATGACACAAATTGTTTCTGCTATAGAGGTGGCTCATCAAAATAGAATTATTCATCGCGATATTAAACCTCAAAATATTTTGATTGATAAACATGGTGATGTTAAAGATTACAGATTTCGGGATTGCGATTGCATTATCGGAGACTTCGCTTACTCAAACAAATACGTTATTAGGATCTGTTCATTATTTATCTCCAGAACAAGCTAGAGGCGGAATGGCTACGATTCGAAGTGATATATATGCACTTGGAATTGTTCTGTATGAATTGTTAGTTGGTGAGGTTCCATTTTGAAGGGGAGTCTGCTGTATCAATTGCCCTAAAACATTTTTCAAGAACCACTTCCGCGAATTTTCATTAATGTTACCAACAGTTCCTCAAAGCTTAGAAAATGTAGTTCTTAAAGCAACTGCAAAAGAACCTTTGGATCGTTATAATAGTTGTGAAGAGATGCTGGAAGATTTACAAACGTGCTTGAATCCCTGAAAAGGCTTAATGAACCGATGTTTAAACCCAACTACATTGAATCAGGAAACAAAAGTTTTTTACAACCGATTGCTACAGGAGCCATACCTCGAAAAGATTCCCAACTTCGAGTAAAGAAGTTCTGAAATTCAATTTGATGAAGAAAAGAAGCCTATTACTCAAGAACGAAAGAAAAAGAAAAAAATGGCCTTGGATTTTACTACTGCTACTAACCCTTATTGGAGCCAGCTGCATTTTTGCTTATATTCAATCTGCACCTAAAAGAGGTTACTATTCCGGATTTGAGTAAAGTACACGGAAGCTGAAGCAAAAAGTAAAATTGGCAGATTTGAATCTGGAAATTTCCGATGTTCAAAAAGTTAAATCAGATACCGTGGAAGAAGGAAAAGTGGTTGAAACTAATCCTAAAGCTGGAAGTAAAGGTTAGAGAAAAATCAAAAGTAGTTTTAAAAAGTTAGTGCTGGAAAGATACGGTGACGATAGGAAACTACAGTTGGTAATACATTTGAGAAAGCAAAAGATGAACTTCAAAAATTAGGGATTGCTGTAGAAAAGAAAGAAATCTATTCTGATACAGTCGAAGCTGGTAAAGTTACAGAACAAAGTATCGCAAAAGGATCAAAAGGTTGTTGCGAAGGAAACAAAGATGATTTTTGACAGTTTCGAAAGGCAAAGAACCAGTGACCTTAGTCAACTTAAAAGGCTATACTCGTTCAGGAGTTCAAGAATACGCTAAAACAGAATGGACTAAAACTTCAAATTACTGAAGAAAATAGTAATGAGACGGAAGATACAGTGATTAAACAGTCTCCAGCAGAAGGGACTGCTTTAAAACAAGGGGATACATTAACGGTTGTTATTTCAAAAGGAAAAGGGAAAGAGTCGTTAGTCGTAAGTTTACGATTCCTTATGAAGAAAAAGAAACAAGCGAATAATGGAAATGGAAACATACTTCAACTACTCAAGAGAAAAACAAACAGAAATGTGGTCGAAGTATTTCATTCAGGATGCTAATAATAATATAAATACGGCTTATCGATCGTTTCAAAAATAACGGAGACCACAACAATCAGTATTGATTTCACCTTTAATAGTCAAGTGAATAGTGGTAAATATATCATTAAAAAAAAGATGGAGTGACGATAGATACTGGGTGTTGTTCAGTAAGAGGTTATAATAGAGGCAGAGTCCAAGTTTTTATGACTTAGACTCTGTTTTCTTTTCTAATAAAAATAGATTAAAAAAATTCATGTCCATTTTAGTTGCAAAACCAAAACTGAATATGATAAATTAATATCACTGTTGAGCGAACGTTCGCTTTATAAAACAGTTTCAAAAACTTTGAAAAAGTTGAATAAAAACTGTTGACAGTAAAAATGTCCTATGATAGGATATAGAAGTTGTTGAAAAAAACAACGATTGACCTTTGAAAACTGAACAAAGAAGACGAACCAAATGTGTAGGGACTTCATTCATTTTGAATGAAGAAACAACAATTTCTTATCTCTTAAAGAGATACAATAAGTCAGTAATTAAAATGAGCTTTTTCAAAGCTCATGAAAAATTCAAATTTTTCATGAGAGTTTGATCCTGGCTCAGGACGAACGCTGGCGGCGT
>BNJT01001714.1_pt1 | contig 14169 bp, 21 predicted proteins | sample 8540491 | NCBI WGS metagenome assembly BNJT01 (sample SAMD00202455, study PRJDB9452) | human saliva metagenome | host: Homo sapiens
CCTTGCTGAAGCTCTCAAGGCTAACCCCAAGCTCGTTTACTCTGTCTCTGGTTATGCTGACAAGGGTACGGGTAGCGTAAAGCGTAACATCTTCCTCGCTCGCAAGCGTGCTGAAGTTGTTTACAACTGCCTCGTTAACGAGTTCGGTGTATCTGAGTCTCAGCTGAAGAAGGATTCGCACGGTGGTGTTGCTAACATGTACTACAACGACCCCCGCTGCAGCCGCTCAGTCCTGTCGAAGGTCGCCGAGTAATCCTCTTACTCCCCTACTGACCTTGTAGGCGGCTGTAAGCTGTATCCCAAGGTCAGCCCCCTAAGTGGCCTCCCTCTTTAGTCTGAGCTATTCATAGTCTCTGCTAAGGGGGAGGTCGCTTGCTTTTAGCTACTACACTATCGATACCTGCCATCATTGCGGTATGAAACATGCTTACCTCATACTGGCTCATAATGAGCCTGAGCTCCTCTCGCTTCTCGTCGAGAGGCTGGATGATGTGCGCAATGATATCTATATCCATTTTGACCGTAAGCTCTCTGTCTTGCCTGATATTAAGACCCTGCATGCTGGACTCTACATCCTCAAGGATCGAGTGGATGTGCGCTGGGCTGATGTGAGCATGCTTGAGGCAGAGTACAAGCTCTTCCATGCGGTCGTGGACTCTGGCTGTCAGTACAGCCATCACCATCTCATCTCAGGGGCGGATCTTCCCCTGAAGAATCAAGATTATATACACAGCTTCTTTGCTCAACACCAGGGGAAAGAGTTTGTGGGACTACATCAGCGTCCGATGAATAGCCATGCTGATCGGGCGCTACATTATTGGCATCCCTTCACGAGATCATTCCGTGGTAGTGGGTGCGTCTTTGCGATTAAGCGCATACTTCGCTACCTGATCGTTCAGACTCAGGTCCTCTTAGGTATCCGACGTAATACCACGATACCTTTCCACAAGGGGGGCAGTGGGTCAGTATCACCCGTGAACTTATAGACTACCTCTTGGAGCAAGAGGATCGTGCGTTCACCATCTTTTCTCGTACCTTTTGGTGCTGACGAATACTTCGTCCCAACTCTTATTTGGGGATACTCCCTTTATGGAGCGTCTCTTTGATGCTACCGATGAAAGTCGAGGAGCAATGCGCTACATCGGCTGGAGAGCTGATGGGCAGCTTATCGATTTTCACGCCCCAAGATCTCCCTGCGCTTCAGCAGACAGAGTATCTCTTTGCTCGCAAAATTTAATTCGCGTGATAAGGCATTTCTCCAGGAGATCTTTAGCCCCTATCTACTCCCTGAACTCGAAGGCTGATGAGCCCGCTAGTCTCCATTATTATCCCAGTATATCGTGCAGTCGAGACGCTCCCTGCATGTTTAGCTCAGCTGAAGGCTCAGACCTATCGGCCACTCCAGCTCGTCTTTATTGATGACTGCAGTCCTGATGATGGTCTTGCATACCTTGAGAGCGAGCGCTCCGGCTTAGAGGCTTCGGGTATTGAGGTGACGATCCTGCACCATGAGGTTAACCGTGGGGTCGCTGTGGCTCGTAATACAGGGCTTGATGCTGCTCGAGGTGAATACATCTATTCGGTTGATGCTGATGACCTTCTGCAGCCGATTGCTATTGAAGCCTTGGTGCACGTAGCAGAAGAGCGTCAGGCCGATGTCGTTGGCTGTGAGTATATGCTACAAGAAGGTGCGAGTCAACGACCGATCACGCAACCCGATGTGAAGACAGGAGGAGAGGCTTTTGCTCAGATATGTTATGGGCGAATGAAGTGGAATCTTTGGCTTTTCCTCCTTCGTCGTAGCCTGATAGAGCAGGCACCTGCACTACGCTTCCTTCCCGGTGAGAATATGGGTGAGGACCTGATGCTCATGGGGAAAGCTACTCCAGCGAGCAGGGCGTGTGGCTATTGTCCACCAACCTTTCTATACCTATGTTCGCTCAGATCGCCAGATTACTAGTACCTATCGACCCGAGCACTGGCAGCAAGTGCAGACTAATGTCCAGGAGCTTGAGCGTTATCTCACCCAGCAAAGCATCCCAAGAGTCTTTGGAGCTGATCCACTATCTGAAGCTCAATCTCAAGCTGCCCTCTTTCTACTCTCGCACAACGCTCAAGACTATGAGCGCTGGACTCGTATGTATCCCTGAGAGTAACGAGTATATCCTCAAGAACCAGCATCTCCCACTGCGTACGAAGCTATTGCAGTGGATGGCCTCACGAGGGCAGTTCTGGTTTGTGAGACTCTATGATAAGGTCGTCATGCAGTGGCTCTATAAGGCTCTTTATAGCTAAGAATAGTAGTGCATATGTGGAAGCTTATTCAGATCTTGACCATAGCCGTTCTCGTGAATGGCTCCTACTATTCATTTAACTTTGCGTTTTGGGTCTCCGGGCCTAACACGAAGATGATCCTAGCGCTCTTTGGATTGCTCTGGTTCCTCTATGATTCGTGGCGTGGTGGTCGTGGTGTATCTATTCCCCGCGTACTCCTTGGTGGAGCCATCTTCTCGATTCTATATTCGCTAGTCAACCTAGTCGCTGTAGAAATAAATAATACGGATGACTATAGCTACGCCAATTATATCACCACCTTCTTGGTGTGGGTATTCTCGGTCTACCCTGCGATACGGTGCATACGTATTGTCCATGGAGAGGTCACGATCCCCCGTATCGCATATTACCTGGTCGGAGTGACTGTCTTTCAGTGTATCACGGGGCTATTAAATGATAACTTCCCTGCGATGCAGAGTTTCACAGACTCTATTGTATTTACAGCGGGCGAATTTTATGAGAGCATTGACCGAATACGATGCTTTAGTGTTGCGCTCGACCCTGCAGGAGTGCGCTTCTCGCTCGTCTTGATTCTTATCTCAGCAGTCGTATGCACTGACACAGAGGTGCAGAAGAATAGGAGGATTGTCTTTTTGCTCCTCATATCTTATATCCTTATCTCGGTAATCGGGAATATGGTGGCGCGTACAACCTCTACGGGGATGGCGATGGGGCTTGTTCTCTTGCTCTTCAGGAGTAATACGATTGGGTTTAGGATCCGCAAGGAGATGGTGCAGACGATGGCTACATTTAGCTTGCTCCTTGTCGTTTTTTCCGTAGCAGGAGTTATCCTCTATAATACCAGTGAATACTTCCGAGGGCAGCTGATGTTTGCCTTTGAAGGGTTCTTCAACTACTTCAACAAGGGGAGTTCACGACGGGATCCACAGAGGTTCTTCAGACCATGTGGCGCTGGCCAGAAGATGATAAGACCTGGATTATTGGGTCGGGGTGGTATGGTGGTTTCGTCTACAGTACCGACATTGGCTATTGCCGATTAATCCTCTACTCAGGGCTTATCGGCTTTGTGACGTTTGCCTCGAGCTTTTCGTCTACTATGCCTATTATTTTCGCTCGCAAAGTATCCTCGCTACCTATGGTTGTTCCTCTTCTATTTGGCGATGACGTTCATAGTCTGGCTGAAGGTATCGACGGATATCTTAATGATTTATGTCTTCTTCTTCTGGTTCACCGCCGAAGAGAGTGATCATATAAATGGGATATTCCCCGAAGCAACAGCTGAGCCATGCGAATAGTCTATTGTATCCCAGCTACCTCCAACTCTGGTGGGATGGAGCGTGTCCTGACTCGCAAGGTAAATTATCTGGTGGGGCAGGGTCATGAGCTCATTATCATTACTACCGACCAGAAGGGAGCTAAACCATTCTTTCCGCTCGAAAGTTCAGTCAAGCAATATGACCTCGGCATTAATTATGACGAGAATAATGGTCAGGGTATCTTAGCTAAGCTGACGGCTTATCCCAAGAAGAAGCGTCTGCACCGTCAACGTTTGAGCGAGCTCTTAGAGCGGCTCCGAGCAGATATCGTCATCTCGATGTTTGGGGATGATGCGACGCTTCTTCCCCAGATGAAGGATGGGCAGCCGCAAGGTCTTAGAGTATCACTTCTCGAAACTGAAGCGCCTACAATATGGTCGCACCGGCCTATGGCGTCTCATCGATATCCTACGCACAAAGTTAGACGAGCGGACCGTGAAGCCCTATGATAGCTTTGTCGTCCTGACTCAAGAAGACGCAGGCTACTGGGGGCACTGCCCAATATTCGGGTAATTCCGAATCCCTCTGCCCTTCGTGTCTGAGGAGACTTCGCCCTGTACCTCACACAAGGTTATTGCTGTTGGGACGCTATGACTTCCAGAAAGAACTTTTGCTAAAGCTGCTAGATCTCTGGGGACGTATTGCTCCTGCATATCCAGACTGGACGCTTGAAATCTATGGGGATGGAGCTCTGAGACCAGATCTTGAGCAGCAGGTGACTCGTCTCGGCCTTTCCTCGTCTGTGACGCTAGCTAAGCCCAACTCATCAGATGAAGGAGGTATACCAGAGCGCATCGATCTATGCGATGACCTCGCGCTACGAGGGGCTCCCTATGGTCCTTATTGAAGCGCAGCATATGGGGCTCCCTGATTGTGTCGTTTGCTTGTCCCTTGCGGGCCAAAGGATGTGCTTCATCCCAGGAGAAGATGGCTATCTCATCTCTCAGGGGATGATGAAGGTTTTCCTCACTGCCCTCCGCCAGCTGATGGATTCGGAGGCTGAGCGCGTCCGAATGGGAGCTAATGCTCGTAAAGCTTCTGCTCGCTATGAAGTAGATGCTGTGATGGGGCAGTGGCTGGATCTCTTCTCATCACTGGTCCCCAATAACTCCTCTGCGGTATGAAGCAGATTGTCATCTCCGCAGTCAATCTCCGCAAGGGGGGGACATTGACGATCCTTCGTCAGTGCCTCGCTTTCCTATCCGAATGGGCTCCTGGGCATGACTATCAAGTCACGGCTTTGGTCCACAAGCAGGAGCTCGCAGACTACCCCAACATCCAGTACATTGAGTTGCCCTGGGCAATCGATGGGTGGGGGAAGCGCCTCTGGTGTGAGTACGTGACTATGAGGAAAATATCTCGAGAGCTGGGCCCAATAGACCTGTGGATTTCCCTACACGATACGACCCCACGAGTTCAAGCTCATCGTCAGGCTGTCTACTGCCAGACCTCTTTCCCATTCCTTCGATGGAGACTGAGAGACTTTCGCTTCGATAAGAAGATCCCACTCTTTGCGATGTTTACCCGCTTCGCCTACCAAATAGGAATACGTCGCAATCGCTATTTGATCGTCCAGCAACAGTGGTTGAGAGAGGGCTTTAGCAAGATGTTTGGGCCTTTCGGAAGATCGCTTTCATCGTAGCACCACCTCAGCGAGAGCAACTGCCACCCAAGGAGTCTACGATTCAGTCAGACGGTCATCGGTTCACATTCCTCTTTGCTGCGACAGCTGATGCGCATAAGAACTTTGAGCTTCTCACCGAGGCTACTCGCATCTTGGAGCAGCGTGTCGGAGTAGAGGTTTTCCGTACAGTCCTTACTATTGATGGGACAGAAAATAAGTATGCACAGTGGCTTCACTCTACGTGGGGCAATGTGAGTAGCCTTGATTTTGCTGGATTTATGTCCCGTGATAAGCTCCAGGATACTTATGCCAGTACAGACTGCTTGGTCTTCCCTTCACGGATTGAGACATGGGGACTCCCCATCTCTGAATTCCTTCCCTATGATCGGCCCGATGCTCTTGTCGGATCTCCCATTTGCTCACGAGACAGCAGCCGGTGCTAGTGCTGTGGGATTCTTTGATCCGAGCTCTGCCGTAGCCTTGGCTGATGCTATGGAGCGAGTTCTTCGAGGAGATCATACTCAACTAAAGCCTGTCCCACAGCGTCCCCTTGCAGGCTCCTAGTGCACGCTCGTGGGTCAGAACTCTTTGAGCTCCTCCTGTCGAGATGATGGGAGCTACCCAATCAAATAGCTTTTACCCAGCCTACTCCTTAGGCACAAGATATTGTAAGATGAAAGTTCTACAACTTGGTAAGTTCTACCCCCATCAAAGGTGGAGTGGAGAAGGTCATGGAGATCTTTCACTGAGGGCCTTGCTGAGCGAGGCTTTGCCTCAGATATGCTCTGTGCCTCACATGATGGGGAGACGACTGATATCATCTTCTCTGAGGAGTCTCGGATCTTTCCGTACAAAGAGCTCTGACAAAGCTGGCTGCGACGATGATCTCCCCTGAGATGATCTTTCGCCTTCGGCGTATCTGTTCAGAATATGATATCATCCATATACACCATCCCTGATCCTATGGCTACATTGGCCCTCTTCTTTTCTGGGTACCGAGGGAAGGTGGTCTTACACTGGCACAGTGATATCCTAAAGCAGAAGTTCCTGCTACGCTTCTTCTCCCCTTTCCAGAGCTGGCTGATTCGTCGTGCAAACCTGATCTTGGGGACAACGCCCAGTCTATGTCGAGGAGTCGCCCTTCCTCCGTAAGGTACAGGAGAAAACGTCCTTTCTCCCAATCGGCGTAGATCCCTATCCTTGGCTCTCAGATGAGATCGAGGCAATACGTGCGCAATATCCAGGTAAGAAGATTGTCTTCAATATGGGGCGTCTTGTCCCTTATAAGGGGATACCACCATCTGATCGAGGCTATGACACATCTTAGCGATGACTATGTCTTGCTTATTGGAGGGAATGGTCCCTTGCGTGCAGAGCTTTTGACCCTGACTGAGAATCTCGGCTTGCAAGAGCGAGTGAAGTTCCTTGGCTTTATCTCAGATAAGCTCAAGCCAGCCTACTTTGCAGCTTGTGATGTCTTTCTGCCTCAGCTCTACGATCAAAGACGGAGGCTTATGCCATTGTTTTGGTCGAAGCAATGTCCCTCTCCCGCCCAGTCGTGGCGACAAAGATTCCCGAATCAGGGGTTTCTTGGGTCAATGAAGACGGGGTCTCTGGGATCAATGTCCCAGTCGAGGATGCGCCAGCCTTGGCAGAGGCTATCCATAAGATCTGTGATGATCCCAGAGCTTTGGAAGACCTATAGCAAGGGCGCTCGTCGTCGCTTCTATGACGTCTTTACTAAAGATGAGATGATCAATAGTCTGATCAATATCTATACCGAACTCCTAAATCCTTCAAAATAGATCGAGTAATGAATACTTTCGAACGCATCATCAAGCGAGCCTTTGACTTTACCCTAGCCTTGGTTTCGCTGATCTTCTTCTCCCCCTGATCGCTCTGATCGCCCTGCTTATCAAGTGGGAAGACTCCAAGGGGATGTCATATATCGCCAGGAGCGTATTGGCTATAAGGGTAAGCCCTTCACGCTATATAAGTTCCGCTCTATGCGTATGGATGCTGAGGCGGGGAATCGTCCCTCAGCTCTTCACCGATGGGGATAGCCGTCTGACGAAGGTTGGTGCGTTCATTCGCGCTCACCATCTCGATGAATTCCCCCAGCTCTGGAATGTAATCAAGGGGAGATGTCGTTTGTCGGACCTCGCCCCTGAGCGCCAGTTCTTCATTGACCAGATTATGGAGCGCAACCCCAGACTACGTTCGTCTCTATGCGGTACGTCCAGGGCTCTTCTCCTACGCTACCCTTTACAATGGGTACACTGACACCATTGAGAAGATGCTGGAGCGCCTGCGTCTTGACCTCAAGTATCTGGATAACTATTCGCTCTTTACGGACGTTAAGATTATCTTCCTTACAGCCTTTTCTATTATATTTGGTAAGAAATTCTGAGTAATATACCCCTATGATAATGATCAAGAGACTCTCTCATGCCTGGACACTTGCCCTCGGTGTCCTCTCGCTCTGTGCGCTCTCCTCTTGTGATTCGGCAAAGAAGACGAATTACCTGCAGGATATTGAGATCGCCAAGGCCTATGGTGTCAAGCATGACACTGGCATCGTTGTACAGAAGGGCGATAAGCTCCGTATCCTCGTGACGAGCATACGCAACCCTGAGCTGACGGTCCCCTTCAATACCCGTCAGGTGGCTCAGGCTACTGCTCCTACCACCGTTGTTGGTGGTGTTTCCCTGAACACGACGAATGTAGCTCCCGCTGATACCAGCTCCTCTTACTTGGTCGATGCTCAGGGGAATATCCAGTTCCCTATCATTGGAGATGTACCCCGTCCTGGGCCTGAGCCTTGGAGCAGGTAAGCGAAGTGATTCGTACGAAGCTCACGGCAGGTCGCTACCTGACAGATGCTCACGTCATCACGAAGTTTGCGAACCTCCGCGTTTACCTCCTTGGGGCTTTCGAGGGATTAAATCAGAGTGCTGCAAGTGCGGCTATCACCGATCGTGGTTCCTTCCACCTAGATAATGCTCAGACGAATATCCTTGAGCTTATCGCTACTGTCGGAGGGCTCTCTGAGCAGGCTGACTTCGGCAAGCTCAATGTCATTCGCCGTGTGGGTAATGAGTATGTCTACTACCGACTCGACATGCAGTCAAAGAATATCTTCGAGTCGCCCGCCTTCTACCTCCAGCAGAATGATATTATCTATGCCGAGTATCGCTATCGTAAGCGTGATACCGAGCAGAAGGTCCTCACGACCCTCGGGTATGTGACGACGGCTCTCTCGACGGCTCTTTCTGCTGCCGCCCTTATTGCCCTCTTCAAGCGTTAGTCCATAAGCCCTATGTCTACACAAACGAATCGGTCGAATCAGGCTGGTGAAAAGACAGCGGAGGTCAATCTGCTTGATATTTTCTTCTACCTCCTTCGCTTCTGGTGGCTCTACCTCCTGAGCATCGGGTGGTACTTGCTGTAGCTCTCTATCGTAATGCCAAGCAGCCCCTACGTCTACGAGTCTTCGGTGAAGATCTTTCATCAAGGACGCTTCGCAGCGTGCGATGATGGATACAGATGTCTGCGCTATGCGCGTAGTGCTCGTCTCAATATGGACAATGAGCGTATGCAGCTCGTATCTCGTCGCGTCCTTGAGCGTACGGTCAAGATGGCCAATGCCAACGTCTTCTACAATGTGAAGAGTGGTCTGCGCACCCTTGAGCTCTACTCCGATGCTCCATTCTCGATGAAGTTTCTTGATACGACAGAGCGCAAGAGTGCTCTACGAGGTAGCCTTCCAAGATGCAGGCCATGTGCGTGTCACTCCTGCACACACGGGTAAGAGCCAGGTCATCGCTCTGAATGTCCCCGTGCAGCTGGGTGATGAGCGCTTCATTATTGAGCCTCATCAGAACTTCAATACCCCTTGGGAGTATAAGCACATTGAAGTTAATCGCATGCCATTCACTCAGACGGTACGTTACTACCAGCACGCGATCCTGGTTGCTGAGCCAGAGAACCGTGCATCTACGTTAACTCTCCGCCTGCAGGACCGTACGAAGAAGCGTGCTCTTGATATCCTCCTCGCTCAGGTCTCAGCCTACAATCAGGAGGAGATGGATATGCGCAACCAGGTGTCTAAGAACACCGCAGACTTCGTCAATGAGCGTCTTGCTGCTCTCGGCAAGGAGCTTGGTCTTGTCGAAGGGGATATGGAGCGCTTCCTCATGAACAACCGTACCCTTGACTTTGAAGGCAAGGTCGGCGTCTATAATTCGCGCTCACTCGAGAGCGAAGCAGAGGCCTTACAGATTGAGACCCAGCTGAAGCTCATCTCCTATATGCTCTCTGAGTTCTCCAACTCGCACCGCAAGAACGGCTACCTCCCGCTGAACGTCGGGGTACCCGATCAGGCGCTGGATGGCTATATCGCTCAGTACAACCAGCTCAAGTCACAGCGCGATAAGCTCGTCGAAGGTGCTGGTGGTAGCACGGAGAACCCTGTCATCACCGAGTACGACAACGCACTCTCTCAGCTGCGTAAGAATGCTATCGAAAGCCTCAACCAGCAGGCTGCTGTACTGCGTATGCGCCTCAAGGATACTCAGGGGCAGCAGTCAAGCCTCCTCTCTAAGCTCCCCGAGGTATCTAACCAGGGGTCGCGAAAAGGCTGATATCGATCGTCGTCTGGAGATCCGTCAGCGCCTCTATACGGAGCTGCTGAACAAGCGTGAGGAGTACGCTCTCCGTCAGGCTATGACGCAGGATAGTGCCTACGTGCTTGATATGGATGATGCTCCCTCAAAGCCCGTCAGCCCCAACACGCTGCGTGTTGTCCTCATTGCGATCCTCATAGGTCTTGTCCTTCCCTCGGTCTACCTCATCATCCGTCTGCTGGCTGACAATAAGGTGCGCTCGCGTAAGGATGTCATGGACCGCGTCTCGATTCCCTTCCTTGGTGATATCCCCAGAGAAGAGAAGCGTGGTGGCAAGAAGGCTCAGCCTCGTGGTGTACGCGAGCAGGGTAGCGACGAAACCTCCGAGGCCTTCCGTGTCCTGCGTGAGAACATGCGCTTCATGATCGGCACCGGAGGTAAGAAAGCGAAGAAGGTTATCTTCACCTCCTTCGGGGAGTCGGCTGGTAAGTCATACGTCTCATACAACCTCGCTCAGACACTCACCTTCGCTGGTCACAGCGTCGTCCTCGTCGACCTTGACCTCCGTAAGGGTACGCTCTCGCGTCGTATCGGTCTGGCTGGTATGGGGGCTACCGAGTATCTCTCTAACCCCGACGTACGCCTTGATCAGATCCTCCACAAGGATCCCAATGCGCCGAAGCTTCAGATTGTCACCTCGGGCGCGGTACCTCCTAACCCCGCTGAGCTTCTCCTCGGAGAGCGCCTCGATGAGCTGGCAGCGAAGCTCGCTGAGCAGTTTGACTTCGTCCTCTTCGACAACGTGCCCTTCGGTAGCGTAGCTGACGCAGCTATCGCAAACCGTATCGCCGACCTGACGATCTTCGTCCTGCGAGCAGGCCGCCTTGACCGTCGTGCTCTGCCTGAGCTGCAGCACCTCTATGATGAGAACATCCTGACGAATATGTCGATCGTCCTCAACGGTGCTACTGAGAGTGGTCACGGCTACGGCTATGGCTACGGCTATGGTTACGGCTACGGTTATGGCTACGGCTACGGCAACAAGAAGAAGAAAAAGGGTCTTCTGCGCCGCTTAGGCCTCCGCTAATCTCCATAAGAGCCCACCCCATCCAAGAGGACGGGGGTGGGCTCTCTCATACTCCTTGCTACGCTACTCTGAGTAGCCGAAGGGTGAGCCTTAGGGCGCCCCTTCACCTATCTTATTCAATGAGTCTACCCACGCCGCTTCTCTCGGTCATAGTCCCCGTCTACAACGTAGCGCCCTACCTCGAGCAGTGCCTCGACTCGATCCTCAGCCAGTCCTACTCGACACTGGAGGTGATCGTCGTCGATGACGGCTCTACCGATGGTAGTGGGGCGATCTGTGATACCTATGCCGAGCGTGATGCTCGTATTCGCCTCATCCATCAGGCGAATGCTGGGGCTCTCCGCAGCGCGCAACGCTGCTATGGACGTGATGCGTGGGGACTTCTTCGTCTGCGTGGACTCTGACGACTGGCTGCCCGAGGATGCCCTGGAGCAGCCGATGAACGTCCTATCGGCGAACCCGCTCATTGATATCCTCGAGCTCGGCTATACCGAGATCAACTGCCGCACGGGCGCTGAGCGCCTGGTGCTGGCTGCTGGGAGGGAACTCTCTTCACAGGAAGCCCTCCAAAGCCTCGCTGCCCTCTCCGGTGTCACGGGGATGGCTTGGGGAAAGATCTTCCGCACCGCTACGATGGGGGCACTGCGCTTCCCTGTGGGGCGCCCCTACGAAGATACCCCCTTTATCTTTGAGGCACTCACGCGTGCTACACGCTACCGCTACCTCTCATGGTTCGGCTACTGCTACCGCGTGGCCCGAGTGGGGAGCATCACCGAGGTCTATGACAAGCGCCTTGTCTACCTCTTTGAGAATCTCCTGGACCTCGAGGCTCCCATTGGGGCGACCTCGCCCGAGGCCCTGCCGCTCCTGTATGAGACGCTCTACCGCCGGCTCTTGATCTTCTCTCTGTGGGCTATGCGCCACGAGAAGGAGGCTCCTGGGCTTCTCGCAGCCCTTCGCCCCTACACCCGCCGCCTTCGGGGCCTTCGTTACCCTGCGGCACCCCTTGGAGAGCGCTTCCGTCGTACGCTCTTCCTCACCGCTCCTCGACTCTTCCTCGCTATGAAGCGCTATACTCCTGCTCATAGCTAATAAATTCTACATCACTATGGACGAACAACTCATCTATCGCATCGCTGAAGAGTATATCCTGCTCTATACCCCATCGGCTGAGGCTACCCGCGAACTCCTCCCCAACTACGAGCCCTTCCTGGTGCCCGAGCTTCCCGATGGCTGTGAACCACTCTTTACCTTCCGTGGGGGCGAGAGCCTCTCGTCAGACCAGCCCAAGACCCTCCTCGAAGATAAGCTCTCCGAGGGCGTACGTGCCCGTGTGTACAAGCTCGTCGATGGCCAGCGCCGTCTCGAGATCGCTACGCGCCAAGGCTCCCACGCTATCGAGGTCGATCGTGACTGGAAGGAGGTGCGCTCAGATGTCTTGCTCGATGACCCCTCGGCATTCTTCTTCATCAACCGCCTGATCATGATCGCCTACGGTGTGGCTATCGCACCTAAGCACATGCTCAAGGTCCACGCTTCGGTCACCGAGCTGAATGGTCGTGCCCTGATCTTCCTCGGTGTCAGCGGCACGGGTAAGAGTACGCATAGCCGTCTGTGGCGTCAGTTCGTCCCTGGTGCGCGTCTCCTCAATGACGACGAGCCCATCGTGCGTATCATGGACGACGGCGAAGTGCGCGTCTACGGCTGCCCTTGGAGTGGCAGCACACCCTTGCTACCGCAATGCTTCGGCGCGATGTCGTTGCCTTCGTCCATCTCTATCAGAGCCCTGAGAACAAGCTCACCAAGCTCCGTGGCCGTGATAGCTTCGACTCGATCTACTCCTCCTCGGCCTTCCTCCACTCGGATAAGGTCCGCCATCTGGCTACCTTCGATACCGTCGCCGACGTGCTGGAGCGTGTACCCGTGTACCGCCTCGACTGCCGTCCTGACGAAGCGGCGGTACGTCTGACCGAAGCGCTCCTCGCTCAATCTGCCTCTTAGATGGGGTCGCTCTCCCCAGCCGACATCTATGCGCCGTGAGCTGCTGATACACAACGAGCTCTTCTTCGCCGAGATCCTTAGCCGTATCGCTGAGGGCAAGCGCCCTCGTCTCCTGCCTCGTGGCTCGAGTATGCGCCCCTTCATCCGTGGGGGACAGGATCAGATCGTCCTCTCACCTCTCACCGAAGACTCCTATCAGGTGGGGCGCGTCGTCCTGGCGCGCATCGCCCGTGGCTATCTGGTGCACCGCATCGTGCGTATCGACGGAGGTGTCTTCACCCTGCGTGGCGACGGCAATCCCTACCAGCGTGAGCAGTGTACCCAGGAGGAGATCTTGGCCGAAGTGACGACAGTCCACCGTGGCAAGCGGGTCATCGAAGTCGGGGATAATCTCTGGTGGCGCTATGAGCGCCTCTGGCCTGAGAATGATACGCTCCGCCGCATCGCACTCGCACTCTACCGCCGTACGCTCCTTCGCTGGGGGTGGTGATACGATCGCAGTCGGCCACTTGACTGCTTCCCAATAGGCTCCTATTACACGAGAGGGCCCGTAGATGATTAGGTCTACGGGCCCTCTTTATGTCTTCATTCTTAGTGCCTTTGCGCAATGGTCCCTCTATCGCTATATGAAAAGTGCGTAACCAGTATCTGGGATGGTGAAGTGACCAGCTACTGGTCAGCTATATGCTACTCAGTACTAGCTTTCGCGCGAGTGACCAGTATTGGTCAGTTGCTGACCAGTACTGATGGAAAAAGTTGCGGACGAGTGGTAGATGAGTTTGGGCTACGTACGTGGCTCTAATATCTACGTACGTGGATATTTCGGGACTACGTACCTGATCTATTAAGACTACGTGCGTAGATAGAGAAAAACCACTATTCGTTTGGTATGCATACCACTACTCGTTTGTACCCGATACCACTATTGGTCTGACGCCGAACGACTATTGCTCCACTTCGCTCCCTCGATAAGTATGCTTTGTATGCCTTCGGATGAATGAGGGTAAAGTAGCTGGATACTATTGTCTTGAGGGGCTTGGCTGGGCGTATTGTTTGGTGGAGAAAAATCACTACCTTTGAGGATGAAGTCGTTGCCCTTCCAAACGCAAGGCTTCACACCACGCAGCACAGACTACGCTAACTCCTAAAACACCGTTCTGTATGATGACCTGTCATACTCCTCGTCGGTATCGCTTGCCGCTCCTTTTCCTCCTTATACTC
>BNJT01001163.1_pt1 | contig 14125 bp, 23 predicted proteins | sample 8540491 | NCBI WGS metagenome assembly BNJT01 (sample SAMD00202455, study PRJDB9452) | human saliva metagenome | host: Homo sapiens
CAATCCAAAGCAGGGTTTTCTCTAAGACAGATCTCTATGAAAAGGTCTGGCAAGAAGACTATGTGGATGATACCAATACCTTGAATGTTCATATTCATGCTCTTCGACAGGAGTTGGCTAAATATGCCAGTGCAGAAACGCCCACCATCAAAACCGTTTGGGGCTTGGGCTATAAAATTGAGAAAGCACGAGGTAATCAATGAAATTAAAAAGTTATATTCTAGTGGGTTATATCATTTCAACACTCCTAACGATTATCGTAGTTTTTTGGGCGGTCCAGCGAATGTTAATTGACGAAAGAGAGATTTATTTCCTAGTGGGAATGACTCTCATGGCAAGTTTTGTTGGTGCTGGGATTAGTCTCTATCTCCTATCACCGGTCTTTACTTCATTGGGTAAACTCAAGGAACATGCCAAGCGAGTAGCGGACAAAGATTTTCCTTCAAATCTGGAGGTTCAAGGGCCTGTAGAATTTCAGCAGTTAGGTCAGGCTTTTAATGAAATGTCACATGATTTACAGGCGACCTTTGATTCCTTGGAAGAAAGCGAACGGGAAAAGGGCTTGATGATTGCCCAGCTGTCGCATGATATCAAGACCCCCATCACTTCGATCCAAGCGACGGTAGAAGGGATTTTTGGACGGGGTTATCAAAGAAGGAGAACAAGCCCATTATCTAGCAACCATTGGACGTCAGACAGAACGGCTTAATAAACTGGTTGAGGAGTTGAATTTTTTGACCCTAAATACAGCTAGAAATCAGGAGAAGACGACTGGAAAAGACAGCATTTTTCTGGATCAGCTCTTGATTGGGTGCATGAGTGAATTTCAGTTCTTGATTGAGCAGGAGGAGCGAGATGTCCACTTGCAGGTAATTCCTGAGTCTGCTCGGATTGAGGGAGATTATGCCAAGCTTTCTCGTATCTTGGTTAATCTGGTCAATAACGCTTTTAAATACTCTGCACCAGGAACCAAGCTGGAAGTGGTGGCTAAGCTGGAGAGTAGCCAGCTTTCAATCAGTGTGACCGATGAGGGGCAGGGCATTGCCCCAGAGGATTTGGAGAATATTTTCAAACGCCTTTATCGTGTCGAAACTTCGCGCAATATGAAAACAGGTGGTCATGGTTTAGGTCTTGCGATTGCGCGTGAATTGGCCCATCAATTAGGTGGAGAAATCACAGTTACCAGCCAGTACGGCCTAGGAAGCACCTTTACCCTCCTTCTCAATCTTTCTGGTAGTGAAAATAAAGCTTAACCCCCCCTTTACAAATCCAGCCATTCATGGTAAAATGGATTTTGTGTGAAATATCAGCAGGAAAGCATGAAGCTCGTCAACAGGTGTCTTATAATAAGTAACCTTGGCTGTTTAGGCGAAGGGCATCTGCACGAATCAGGGCTTTCTAAGTGACTATTTCCACCGAAATATTATTTATATCAGGAGGACATTCACATGTCACGTTATACAGGACCATCTTGGAAACAAGCTCGTCGCCTTGGCCTTTCACTTACAGGTACAGGTAAAGAATTGGCACGTCGTAACTACGTACCAGGACAACACGGACCAAACAACCGTTCTAAATTGTCAGAATACGGTTTGCAATTGGCTGAAAAAAACAAAAAAACTTCGCTTCACTTACGGTGTAGGTGAAAAAAACAATTCCGTAACTTGTTCGTACAAGCTACAAAAAAATCAAAGGCGGAATCCTAGGTTTCAACTTCATGCTTCTTTTTGGAACGCCGTTTGGATAACGTTGTTTACCGTCTTGGTCTTGCGACTACTCGTCGTCAAGCTCGTCAATTCGTAAACCACGGTCACATCCTTGTTGACGGAAAACGCGTTGATATCCCATCATACCGCGTAACTCCAGGTCAAGTGATCTCAGTTCGTGAAAAATCATTGAAAGTTCCAGCTATCCTTGAAGCAGTAGAAGCTACTCTTGGACGTCCAGCATTCGTATCATTCGACGCTGAAAAATTGGAAGGTTCATTGACTCGCTTGCCAGAACGCGATGAAATCAACCCAGAAATCAACGAAGCACTTGTCGTTGAATTCTACAACAAGATGCTTTAATTTTTAAGAAATATCTTACAGAAAGCCTACAACAGTGGGCTTTTTGCTTTGTCTTAAAACGTTGATTTCTGGGTTTGTTCAGTTATTTGTTCAGTTATAAACTTTTTAGTGCAGTTTCATAGAACGAAACTGCTTTTTTTGCATTCTCTTTTGAGAGGTGACTATATATATCCATGGTCATAGATAATTGGGAATGTCCTAAACGGTGCTGAAGTTCCTTGTAAGGTATTCCAGAGTTAAGCAAGAGACTAGCGTGAGTATGGCGAAAACCATGAAAGCCTATATTAGTTACCTTTGCCCGTTTAAAGTGGGTTCTTAACCTAGTATGTAAGGTTCGATTATTGGGGTATTCATGAATAAAGTCAGAAAAGACTACAGTTTCAGAGCGCCCAAGTTGCCAAGCTTCTTGTACTTGTCTATGTTTGTACTGCTTCAGCATACTAACAGTCGCTTGATCTATATCGATATCACGATAGCTAGATTTTGATTTAGGACTATTGAGTTCTTGATTATAGTTTAGTGTTTTTGTGATATGCACAATAGCATTATCTAAGTCAATATCAGACCATGATAAGGCTAAAGCTTCATTGATACGGCAACCAGTAGCAAGAAGAAACTTATAAAGTGTAATCTCATAATAATAGCGATACCTACTTAGATCCAGAGTATCTAAGTATTTAAGAAAGCTTTTTAATTCGTCATTATCAAAGTGCTTTACTTTTTCTCGCTTTGCTTTTTGTGTGTTGCGAGGTAATATTACCTCACGAGCAGGATTAAACGGTATAGCTTGCATAACTACACCATACTGTAAAATACGCTTATTTAAAGCGTGTAAGCTATCGTAGTATAGAAAAGCGCCTTCTTCCCCTTTATTGGTTTTGTCAGCAAGTTTATTGACTACATTTTGAATAAGTGGAGTAGTTAGTTTATCCAACTTATAAGGGCCAAATAAAGGTAAGATATGGTTATCTAGCAGTCTTCTAACGTTTAATTGTGTGTTAGGTTTTACTGTATGCTTGTAGCTTTCCCACCATAAGGAAGCTAATTCCTTGTAGGTAGTAATATTTGAAGCCTGGAATCTAGTAGATCCATTTTGTAAAAAAGCAATTTCAGCTTCTTTTGTCTTTTGTTTAACTTCTTTTTTTGTTCTCCCTGTTATGCTTGTCTTTACATCTTTTCCAGTGACTTTATCAACACCAAGATAGACATTAGCACGATATACTATTGAACCGTCTTTTTTTGTGATTTGTTTTATTTGCATAGTATTCCTTTCCATCAGCAGGCAAGCAATTAGAAAAGGTTTTGAGTTTATACTATGCTAGGAGCTACGAGAACACCTCTATTTTCGATTTTAAGAGGACAGACGGTAAAATGTACCAGATAAGAAAATAAAGCGATTATGGGGCTTATAAAGGATGTTAATTAAATAATCTTCTCAAATACCATTGTGGCTTGAATGCGGTCACCACCACCTAATCCTTTACTTCCACCATTGGCGGTTGTGATTGTATGTAGGCGATAACCTTTTGAAGCTTGTTTATTGATAACATCTTCTAATTCTGTAAGGTTTCCTGATCCAGTACCGAAAAACTTTTCTTTCAATGTTACCTGAAGGACAACGTAGTGTAGTCCATTTACTCCAGAAGCAGTAGAAAAAAACTACCTTATTGTTTTACAGTGTCAAAAACTTCCATGAGAGGAGCTACGAGAACCCCTCTATTTTCGATTGTAAGAGGATTGTCAGTAAAATATACCAGATAGGAAAATAAAGCGATTATGGAGCTTATATAGTGACTAGTGGTTTTATATTAGTCATTATAATCTTTATGAAGAACAGGATTATCAGCTAATGAGGAAATTATTGTACTAAGTGCTTCTCTGTCACTTTTTATCTAGGGATAAGAAATCGATAATAGTAATTTTAGTTTTATCAGGAAATGTCATTAGCCCTGCTAGAAATCTTCCGATACTAGTATCAGCATAGTCTTGCATTTCCTTTATCATAAAGTCTTTTTTCTCTTGACTCCAATTTTTAAACTCTTCTTTAGCAAATCTTCTATGTCCATAATAGTCTGTGATTTCTCTAAGGTTTTCAATCACAGTATCTCTTACTTTTTCACCACGGGTTAGCGCTAGTAAACCATATCCTGCGAAGTCTACAGGAGATTCCATGTTGTCACTATATTTCTCTATGGTAGAGGATAAGTAGGTTGTTCTTCTTTCATCATCCCCCAAAAGATATCCAACACCGACCTTAAAGTAATCAGCAAGTTGCTGGGCTTTATCTGATTTTATTGCGTTTTCACCTTTTTCCCATCGGGATATAGTCTTTTCACTTACTTCTAGAAGGTCAGCTATTTCTTTTTTTGAGATAGCTTTTTTTCTTGCCTTAATTCTTTCAATCTATTCATATTTTGTAACACCTTTCACCTTTGATTATAACATTTAATTTCAATAAAGACAAAAATGTCCTCATTAATTTCAAAAATCACTTGACATGGACAATATTGTCTGGTAATATATAGGTTGTAAAGGACAAAAATGTCTTGTAGAGACCTCCGATATTTTATACTTTCAATCTATTCATGGAGGGGGATTTTAGAAAGGGGGAAGCCTATGAGCAAACTTAGAGGTTATCGGGTTATGTTGGGATTGACTCAGCAACAGATGGCAGACAAGTTAGGTATTTCTTTGCAGTCTTATAACAACAAAGAATTAAGAAAAACACCATTCAATGACAGAGAACGCCTAGCGATTAAGTCAATGGTTGCAGCAATCAAATCAGATATAACCATAGATGAACTATTTTATAGCTAGAAAGGAGCGAACTAATCGCAATACTACTCTACATTTACAGATTTCATGTGGTGCTTTACCACTGGAGATTGATAAGCGTATCTAGCTAAATTTTTGCTAGAGTAATTTGCTTGCTACCTATGGCAGTATCAAGGGTTTGTAGGGTTTATTCTCTCCTAAATTTTCCCTACCTCAATGATTTACTTTGGTACTGTTTTAGGTGGCAAGCACGAGCAACAAGAAGAAAGGGGCTAACCAATGGAATTGGTTTATATGGACGGCAAGAAAGAGCCGTATACACTGAGCAGTATCGTTGCAGAATGCGCTGAAATTAAGCACAGACATTTGAAGATTTTGCTGAATAAACACCGAGAGGACTTTGAGAGTTTTGGAAAGGTGACATTTAAAATTTCACCTTCAGAGAGTGGGCAAAATGTACGGGATTATATTTTGAACGAGCAACAAGCAACATTGCTGATCACTTACTTACGAAATACAGAACCCGTAAAAGAGTTTAAGAAAAACCTAGTCAAAGCCTTCTTTGAAATGCATGATGAACTTTCTAAACGCTATCTTCAAAGAGAACTGGAAAAGCCAAAGCGTAAAAGCTTAACCGAAGCTATTCAAACATGGGAGAAAGCCCCCAAGCATGCCTATAGCACTCTGACAAACTTACTACTGAAGGGAGTGACAGGGAAGAATAAAGCGCAACTCATGAAGGAGCGAGAAAGTAAGAACGGTATTGATGGCTTGACAAGTGCAGAACTGACAAACTATCAGCGTTTGGAAGATATGGCAATAGCGATGATTAACTTGAATAGGGGATATTCAGAAATTAAGGAATTAATTTTTAAAGTATAGGAGTATAGAAAATGGAAAATGAATTTAAGACAGTTACAAATGCCAAAGGGTTAGAAATTCCTAAGTATTCCAAGGATTTTAAAAAGCTAGTTGAGAAAGACAGACAACTAGCCGAATATCTTTGTATGAACTACGAGGATTTGGACAGTGAAGACCTGGGCGCATTTCTTGAAACGGTAGAGCAGGGGTTCAGCTGGATTCTGGATCTTATCGAAAGTAAAGACTTGCTTTATAAAACCAAAGTCAGGTAGTAATCATGCAAAAAGAAAATAAAAAAATCACTTGCTCAAATTTTAGACGAGGCGAGCAAGCGACAAGATTAATGATATAGAAATTTTTTTCTATGCTCTGATTATAGCAAAAAATTTCTATTCTATCAAATATCTAAAGAAAAAAACCGAAGAGCAGGCAAGCAATTAGAAAAGGTTTTGAAATCAAGCGCTGACAGGGTGATTCTAAGGCCTTGTTTAGCTGAAAGATGGGTAATTACTCACGAAACACCGCTACAAGCGTTCGCCAACTTGGGGCAATCGCTCAGCGTTTGGAGTGGTGAAGCATACCATATAGAAAACAGGCAAGAAAAAAAGGACAAGGAAAGGCTAATGGAGAAAAAAATATGACTCTAGACCTAGATAACATGACACGATCAGAATTTGATAAGCTAATGACTAAAATCAAGGATAGAAATCCGAAACTCTTTCAGTTCATCATTGACTTTTTAGATGATAAAGTAACTCCAGAAGAGGTGTACGACTTTCTGAAGATGGAGCGAAGCTATCAAGTAAATTATATCAAGAATTACAAAGCGAGGGCATAGCATGAATGAACTAGATTTAAGCAATACACAGGCGCTTATTTTTACCGTGATATTGGTTGGCTTTCTCATGTATCTAAACCACCGAGACCGCAAAAAAAGCGCCCAAATCGAGCGAGAAAGTACACAGACGATAGAAACAATTAGCGAGGGTTTAAGCCCTGATTATGGGCGATATATTCAGCTTGCAGCGGTTAAGCCATGGGGGTAATAAGATGTTTGAAAAAATGATTGAAGATTTAAAGTCTAAGATTTTGGAAGCAGTGGAACGGTATTTAAAAAGCCATGAGAAAGTACCTCAAAAAAAGATTAGATTTGATCAGCAAGGTGGAACTAAAAGGAAGAACTGGGCATAGGAGATAAAAACCTTGATAAAATGGGAAGGTGCAGGACTACCGCAGTATATACCGCCTATTGAAGATACTAGAAAAAGCGTATTATAAAATCTCAGACGTTTTAAAGTTTTTTTGGGGGTAGATGATGGCAAAGACTAAAATATATTTTTGGTTAAAAGTTGATAAGAAGTTTTTTGATAATCTTTTTATTAAGCGACTTAAAAATATGCCTGGTGGCTACACTATGACAGTGATTTATATCCGTCTTATGTTGGAAAGTTTAGAAGATGATTGTATTTTGTACTATGAGGGGTATTTTGATAATTTGGTACAGGAGCTAGCCTTAAAATTGGATGTGTCCGAGGATGATATAAATATGACAGTTGCATATTTTTACAAAATGCGGACTGATTCAGATAGACGATGATGGACATGCTACATTATCGCAAGCAAAAGCCATGGTTGAGAGTGAAACAAATTGGGCAAAATACAAGCGAGACCAAAGAAAAAATAGTCAAAATTTACCAAAATTGGAGAATGTCCAAAATAAAAAGACTATTTCCAACTCATGTCCAACAGAGATAGAGATAGATAAAGAGTCAGATAAAGATAAAGAGTTATATAAAGAATATATATTGTCAGGTAAACCTGACTTTACTTTCCCAAATTGGTTAACTCCGAGAATGATCGAGGAAATAACTAAAGGACATCCTGAGAAGTATTTAATAAGAATCCCTCTAGCTTATCTGAATCATACAGTAGGGAAAAAAATTATAAATATTTGGACAAAAAAACTTGAAGCCGATAATGGCACGATTCAAAGAAGGCTATACACTTGAAGATTTTAAACAGGTGATAGATATTAAAACGGCAGAATGGAAGGATAGCCCTGAATTTTCTAAATATCTGAGACCAGAAACACTTTTTCGGAACTAAGTTTGACGGTTATTTGAATCAAAAGCCTAAAACCATAAAAGGGAAGTCTGAAGATAACTTCCCAGACCTACCATTTTAGGAGTTGCAAAGATGAAGGAACAATTTAAAGAATTTAATAACAGAAAAATATCGGACAAGGTTTGCGATATTCACCAGGTAAATTACTGGGAAATTTCTATACCTGTAGTAGGGAATTCAGAAAGAAAACTACAAGCCTTTTGCCCGGAGTGTGTGAAGGGGGAGATTAAACAAAAAGAGGAAGACCTATTACAGAGGTTTGATGATAGACAAACGTATTTTAAAACTTATGATGTATTAATGCGTGATAGTACAATTCCTAAAGAGTTGAAGGGAGCGACATTTGATAATTTCTTTGTTAAGACGACAGAGGAGCGTCAGATGTTAGAGTTTGTAAAAGGTCAAGTCCAGAAGTACCTTGCAGGTATGACGGGAAATACTTTAATCAGTGGTAGCACAGGAATAGGAAAAAGTCATTTATCGCTTGCCCTGGCCAAAGAAATCAATGAGAGCTTCAGAGAGAAGAACGAGCCTAAGAGTGTCTTATTTGTCAGCTTAACAGAGATTATCAAGCAGATAAAAGAAGGCTGGGCTTATGGAAGAAATGCAAATTTAACAGAGTATGAGGCGGTTAAAAAAAGCTTGTTGATGTTGATTTTCTAATCATCGATGACCTGGGGGCAAAAAATGGGACGGTAACACCTAAGAGCGATTGGGAACAGGATTTCTTGTTTGATATTATCAATAATCGAGAAACTACAATTTTCAACACGAACCTAGATAGTAGTGAACTGCGGACGGTATACAATGCTAGAAATTCAAGTAGAATTTTGAAAGGTTTAGAAGGGAACACTTTCAAGGCTTTCACGATCAAAGATAAGAGATATACTATAAACACAGTGAGGGGAGAATATCAATGAATGATGATAAAATGCGATTTGCAACAGAAAAAGGCTTTGTTGTCTACGAAAAATGTGGTATAATAGAGATAGAAAAAGTTCCAAGTTTTGGAGAAATTACTTTATTCTATTCAGATGGGAAATTTACTCATCTAGTCAAAAAAGAAACTAAAAAATAAGTCTATTGAGAACAACTCAGGGACATACCGTAAGCATATAATGCTAGTGGTATGTCCCTTTTTGTTTGCATAGAAAGGGGGTGAGTATTATGGCAGGAGATACTTCTTTAGGGTATGTGGTAGCCAATAAGTTTTCTATGGATCCAGATAAAAGACAGAAAATCTTTTCTCAGTGTAAAAAAGAAGGTGATAGCTTAGAACAACGGAAACAAGAAATACTAGAAAAATATGCTAACAAACAAGACAAACCAAAATCTAGAAAAAATGATTCTAAAGGCTCGGAGAGTCCTAAAAGAAAAACTAAGAGCAAAGAATTTTAGAAAAAATTATAAACAAAAATCAGATATTAAAAGATGAAGGAGCAAAAAATGACAACTAACTTAGTTAAACAAAAAGAAAATCTAGAAGCTTATATCCGAAGTACAGGTTATAACACTAGAGGGATGAACGTAGAAAATAATCATGTACTCATTGAAAAACCAATCCTTGATAGTTATGAAGATGAACATCAACGTAAAGAACTGGTTGATCTAGTAAATGTTATTGAGACTCGTACCCGTGGTGGGAAGTATGAAGTAACTGACTTTGAATCTGATTCATTACAAGAAGTTAGCGAAAATTCGGTTGAGAGAACAGAAGCAGATAAAAAGAAAACTATCAGCGTTGATTACTTAGTTAAATTATTCAGTGGAAAACTTGATTTTTCACAGGAACAATTAGATGATGGGCAATATAATTTAACGGATTTTCTTGGTAAGAAGATTATTAAATTAAAACGTAGAACACGAAATAGAGAGATCGGAAAAATCTTGCAGACTGCTAACGTTCAAACTGCTACAAGTATGGATGATTTGAAATCTATTATTTCTTTAATCAATCCAGAGCGTAATGTATCTATGGTTGTTAGTCAATCACTATTTAGTGTCTTAGAAAAAATGAAAGACACTTCAGGAAATTATCTTCTTAAAGTTGATAAAGAGACAGGAACAAGTGAAACATTCTTTGTAGATAACTTTTTAATTGTAGATGATACAACATTAGGGAATAAAGGCGACAAAAAAGGCTTTATCGGAGATCTAGAAAACTTTGTTACTTTGTTTGAACGCAAGAAAGATACACTTAGTTGGGTGAATGCGAATGACTATTTTGGAAAACGGTTGATTTTACATACCCGATTTGATGTAAAAAAAGTTGAAGAAGATTGTGGTTACTTTATTCAATGGAACTAGGAGAAAGAAATGGATATTAATCAAGTATTTGAAACACTGGATGATCTAGATAATAAAAAAAGTAAGATTAATTCAGCACGAGAACAGTTAAGCGAAAAAAGGAAAAGCCTGTTAGGCAATCAAGCAGTTTCATTTGAGAACATAGATTCTTTTTTGTCAAATAACTTAGAATCTTTAGAGCAGCTGGAAAAGATGGAAAAAGCTATTAATGGCCTTCAGGAAAAATTTGATAGTGATTTTTCAGAAGCTAATGCAGTCATCTTTGAATACATCTTTAAAGAAACTAAGCAACGGATGGAAACTAAGAAGATCTATAAACAATACCGAAAGAAACTTAGACGAATTCTGGACGCATATGATGAAATTCAAGAACTGAAGAAGGATGTAGAAGAAATCCATACAGGTGTAGTCAGAGAAATAAGTCAGAAACATTCTCTATCGCCGTATCGAACAGAAGTAAGTCCGCTTACTGTTCTACCATTCTTAACCCCTGATTCTAGCGGATGGATGAATTTTTCTAAGGAATATCGGGACATCAAAGTGTATCTAGAAAAATAGGGAACAAATTAAGTAAGGCTAGTGATATATGGCTCAAACAAAAGAAATATCGCTAGTCCTACTTTTATGCTTTACTAAGTTTCACATAACAAAGTAAGCATAAACTGAAAAGAAGTAATAGCTTGAAAGCAAGGTATATCAGGGGTTTACAGAATGGAGTGAGTTTCACAGAATGTAAGATATGAGAAACTGAGGGGATAAATTAAAGAAATTTCCCTTGAACTTGTCATATTGAAGAGTTGTCAAACTTAAAACAATGATACCTGGTAAGTGGAGTGTTGGAAGGCTTTTAGCGCTTTTTTTCAGTTTGACAGAATTTACAATTTGACAAATTGAAAGATAAAAAATTTTTAAAATTTAAGTGGAGGTACTTGCCTATGTACGAGTTGAGTAACAGAGACCTGGACGGGATAGATATTGAGTTAGGACGATATAGAACGCTTGCTAATAAAATTTATTTGAGAAGACAGGAACTAATACATAATAAGAAACATAGCGCTGAAGATTGTACTGGTGGGAAAAGCAAGACAGTATATAGTCCTACTGAAGCAACCATCATTAGAATTGAAGAAGACCAAACGCTAAGATATTTAGAAGGCTTTAAACTAGTTGTAGATACCTTGATGGAAAACTTAATTGAAAGTGATCTAGTCATTTTTAAAATGAGATATTTAGAAGCTGGTGCGACTTGGGAAGACGTGGCAGAGAAACTAAATAAAACTACTCGTTATATAAATAGCCGTAGAAAGGTAATCGCTAAAAAGATTTGTTGAGTTGAAAGGATACTGACTCCCCCACCTTTTAAAAAATCTTTCTGGCCAGTAGGGTACCGGTGAAGGGAACTTTTTCCAAGTCGGAGACCTCCAGACAAAAAGGGGGTAAAAACTGGCCAATTTACCAGAAAAATGATTAGTTTTGAATGGCAGTATATATACTGTAAGAGGAGAAATAGATAAAACTTGATTTATTGCAGGGAGATAGCAAAAGAGCTATAATAAAGTGGAGCGCAAAGGATTATTTTTTTAAAAAAGGAGATTGTAGTCATGGCAAAAAATGATTATTGGGTAGTTGTGTATAAAATCCTTAATTATTATTTTTCAGAAAATGAAGCATGGAGAGCCAGCCGATGAAAATGAAATAAACTGTTCTGTCTTGGAAATTCCCCACCTTTACTTAATGGATGTCTATCGTAATCTGTTTGATGACGGATTTTTTTGACAGGCACTTGTGTAACTGAAGACATGTCTGGGAATGTTTATATTGAGAATTTGTCTCTTGTTAGGATTACAACTAAAGGTATTGAATATTTGGAGGACAACTCTAAAAATGAAACAGGCTTATAAAATTTTTGAAAGAAATAAAAGATTGGATACCTGGAATGTAGCGCTTAGATTATTCTAAGTGTTTTTTTAATTATCACCTGAAATACTATTAAATTATAATGATAAAATGCTAGTTTTTCTTGAACAAAGTATTAAAAAAAGGTATAATGAAGCAAAAGAATAATTTCATTAAAAAAACAAACTTAGGAATCTAAAAAGTTCTTTTTTTGTCTTTAGTATTGAGTAAAGAATGATTTTTATAGTAATTGTAATTAAAGGTATCAGATAGTAAATCTGAACACAAAAAGGAGAATGAGATGGAACATGCAAGAGTTATTCGTATAATTGATGATTTTACAATTATGATCGACAGAGGTTATGATACGAGTGATATAGAAGAAGGTACCAGAATAACTGTTTTTGAACCAGGTCCAGAGATTAAAGATTTGGATGGCAATAGTTTAGGGAAATATGATTTCACTAAAGCAAATTTAATAATCACTGAGGTTTTTCCAAAGGTTTTCAATTGCCCAAAATATAGAGGAAGCTTCTCCATTCTCTGTTACTAACTTTTTGTCAGGTGGACAAGCTAAGTTAGTAATTAATGTCAATGAAGACGAAATCGAGCCCTTAGAGCCGAAAGATATTCAAGTAAAAAAAGGTGATTTAGTAAGAATTGACGATTTTTAACTTGACATAGAGATAAAATGATGTTACGATAAGAGTGAATTGAATGGCTACGGATGTGGCTAGGAAACTACCTCTTATCATTTTGATAGGAGGTTTTCTTTTGTGGCTGATAAACCCTGTATAACATATTCCCAACAATTGGATAGAATGAAAAAGAAGGGAATACTTATCGAAAATGATAAGCTAACGGAGGAAGTTCTTCAAAAGCATATCATATTATGGAATTGTAAACGGTTATAAAGATATTTTTTTGGAGTTTATTTTTGATGAAGAATTTCAATTAGAAAGATTTATAGAAGAAGTAAAGTTTTTCATCTATTCATCGTATTTTTCCTCTTGGATCAGGCATTAAATAACTTATTATTTAAGTATATTATATACATTGAAAAAAATCATTAAAAAAACAAAACTATCTTATAAAATTGCTCATAAGTACACGACAGAATTTAATTCATATTTAGATTATACAAAATATAGATCTAATGGAAGCTTAGATAGAAAATCTGAAATTCAAAAACATAAGAAATCAAATTGAAAACAACAAAAAAACAGTGCTTCAATTCAGCATTATAGGGAGAGACACGATACAATCCCTCCGTGGGTTGCAACCAGTGGCATATATTTTGGAACTGCAATTAATTGGTATAAAATCTGCCAAGATGATATAAAAAAACATACATAGCAAATCAATTTTTTTGTAAGTTTTTTTCAATTGATGATGAAAGCGCAAAAAGAGATGCTCGTTTCTATGTTATCTCTCTTACAAGAATACCGAAACAATATTGCACATGGAAATAGAACGTTTTTTTATCAAATGTCACTAGTGAATTAACTAAGGATATATTGTTATCGTTGTTCCCGATAGGAGTATTAACTGAAAGAGAATACCACAAGGGTATTGGTCAAAAAGATTTATTTGCGGTAATATTATCAATAGCAGTTTTAATAAATGATCCATTAGTATTTCGCCAATATATATATGATTTCGGTACAATGTTTAGAAATAAAGATTTTGACCCTAATTTCCAATATTCCCCTAGAGGTAATTTATACGAAACATTAAATATTCCAGAAGATTTCTTAGATAGAATAGCAATAGTATATAAACTAAAAATTTGAAAAATTAAAAGCGACTATTTTATTAGTTGCTTTTTTTGTGTTTTTTTCAAACAATATGGTAGGAGTGATAAAAATGAACATTTTTAAATATTGAACTTACAAGAATTGAAGGAACTAAACTAGGTTTTTAAAGTAGATGATAAAGAGTTACTAGATTACCTGGTATCAACTTGGAAGTGTCGAGATTTAGTGAATCATTCTATACAAATGCATGAAATGGAAATAAAGGGTAAGATATGATATAATTATTACCCATTAAATAGGAATAAAAAAAGCACCTTTAAATAGTGCTAGTTTCTT
>BNJT01002062.1_pt1 | contig 14106 bp, 16 predicted proteins | sample 8540491 | NCBI WGS metagenome assembly BNJT01 (sample SAMD00202455, study PRJDB9452) | human saliva metagenome | host: Homo sapiens
ACAAAAAAAGTTAGCTCGAACAGCTAACTTTTTACTTTATCTTCTTGATACTTTGGTTCAAAATAAATCCGACAATCATCCCCACTGTATTTTGGAAAAAGTTGGGAAGAATTTCAGGTAGGGCTGCTGCCCAGCCATTCATCAAAGTAGAACCTAAGGCGTAGCCCCCAACCATGGCAACAGTTGCTAAGACAAGACCTAGCCACTGGCCTTTCCCTTTAAATCCTGCGAAAAATCCCTGCAAACCATGGTTGACCAAGCTAAAGAACATCCACTGAGGGTAGCCTGATAAGAGGTCAATCAAGAAACCTGCTAGTCCTCCTACTACAGCCCCTTCACGACTACCAAAGTAGAAGGCCGCAAAGAAGACACCCGCATCTAAAAGAGTTAGAATACCTGTCGGCGTTGGGATTTTTAAGAAATAACCTAGAACCACAGAAAGGGCGGTTAATAAGGATACAAGGGCGATTTTAGTTGTCTTGGTTTGCTTCATATTGTCTTACTCCATATTGATCTGATTGTGCAATGGCACGGTAAACGAATGCTTTTGAACTTTCAATTGCTGCTGATAGTTCTTGTCCTTGGACTAGGTGACTGGCAATGCTTGAAGCAAAGGTACATCCTGCACCCGCATTTTGTCCTTGGATAACGGGATTTTCTAACACTGTAAAGGTTTGTCCATCATAAAAGACATCTACAGCCTTGTCCTGACTAAGGCGATTGCCTCCCTTGATAATGACTGCTGGTGCTCCTAAGACATGCAATTTTTGGGCTGCAGTTTTCATATCTTCAAGGGTTTTAATCTCTTGATCTGCTAATAATTCTGCTTCAGGAAGATTAGGTGTAATCACACTGACATGAGGGAAAAAGCGAATCAACTCTTGGCAGAGTTCACTAACTGCTACGTCGTGCGTTTCCTTGCAGACCAAGACAGGATCCAGAACCACAGGCACTCCTGGGCGTTTCTTGATAAAGTCCAATGCCTTCTCAGCTACGCTGACAGTTGGTAGAAGACCGATCTTAATCCCTGCAAATTCCACATCACGCAAGCTATCTAATTCATGTTGAAAAATGGTATCGTCAGTTGGAAAAACTTCAAAACCCTTTTCCGTCAAGGCTGTCAAACAAGTCACTGCTACAAAGCCATGCAAGCCGTTCAAGGTATAGGTAGCCAAATCAGCGGATAAACCACCTCCACTAAAAATATCATTTCCTGAAAGGGCTAAAATGCGATTATTTTTCATAAGTAATCTCCTTCAAATATAGACCGTTAGGTGCTGCGGTGGGTCCTGCAAGCTGTCTGTCTTTTTTCTCCAAAATCAGGTCAATCTGCTCCACTGGCATACGGTTGTTTCCAATTTTGAGCAGAGTACCCACCATATTGCGAATCTGCTTATACAAGAAACCATTTCCTGAAAAGGTAAAGGTCAAAAACTGTCCTGTCTCATCGACTGAAAGACTAGCATCTGTAATAGTCCTGACCTTATCCTCCACACTGGTACCAGATGCTGTAAACCCTGTGAAATCATGAGTTCCTTCTAATTTTTTTATCGCTTCTTGCATCCTTACCACATCTAGCGGATAAGGAAAATGCGTTGCATAATGGCGTTTCATAGGATTTTTTGGACGCCCCCTATCCACGATAAACTCATAGGTCTTGCTGTGCTTGGCATAACGACAATGAAAATCATCCGCCACAAGCTCAATCGAAATCACATCGATATCTTCAGGAGACTGGGTGTCCAAAGCAAAACGGAGTTTTTCCTCATCCATTTGATAGGGTAGGTCAAAATGAATGACCTGTCCCAGAGCATGAACCCCACTATCCGTTCTACCTGCTCCATGAACAGTAATAGCTTGTCCCTTATTCAATCTAGTCAAGGTTTTTTCAAGTTCCTCCTGAACGCTGCGCGCATGAGGCTGGCGCTGAAAACCCGCAAAGGCGTAACCATCATAGGAAATAGTTGCTTTATATCTCGTCATAGCTTCTATTTTATCAAGAAAAGGCAGAGTAAACAAGCTAGAATATCAAAAATTAATTAGGGACAGATAAAAAGTCTATGAAAACTAATTTCCCACATCTTGGCCATTTTGGGTTAGCAACTTGTTTATACTCAATGAAAATCAAAAAGCAAACTAGGAAGCTAGCCGCAGGTTGCTCAAAACACTGTTTTAAGGTTGCAGATAGAACTGACGGAGTCAGTCACCATACCTACGGTAAGGAGACGCTGACGTGGTTTGAAGAGATTTTCGAAGAGTATTAGTTTTGACCAAAGTTTATTCTTGTAGCTTCATATAGCAAAAAACTTAGGAAAGAATTCCTAAGCTTTCTTTTGTAGTACATACATGACTAAAATAGAAGTCACAATTAACCATCCACCTAGAAGAGCAAAAACAATCATACTGTTTTGTGTTATGAAACCAATAAGAGCTAAAACAATCGGTGTTGTAAAAGCCCCAAAACTACAACCCAATACTGCAAAAGAGGTTGCTTGGTTCAATAATTTGGATGGAATGCGGACTGATAACAGCTGAAAGACAGTCGTTAATGCCACGCTATAAGCAAAGCCAGCTACAAGACTTCCTACTACAATCACCCATAAGGATGGAGAAATGGCAATCACAATTTGCCCTAAGCCGAAGGTAATACCAGACCAGAGAAGCAATCTTTCTTTAAAGACTGAGATTAGGAAGGAAAAACTGATACCTGCTACAATACCAATAAGCTGCATAACACTTAGGACAAAGCTAGATAACTGGGCATCTCCCAGCCCTCTTTCCACCATCAAACTTGGAATCCGAATCGTGATTGCTGTATTGGTACACACTACAACTGCGGCTTCAATGGCTAAAAGGAAAATCAACCCCTTCATTTCACGGCTTAAGCGGTTTGTTTCCATCTCTTTTTGTTTGACTTCTTTCTTTTCCTTGCCATAAGGAACAAAGAGGAGATAGAGAATCAAGACTAAGAAGCCAGCACTATAGGCTAGGAAAGTAGCTGTCCAACCAAATACTATAAGTTGACCAACTGCCAATGTGATAAGAGAAGCTCCAACTACTTCTGCTGATCCTCTTAAGCCCAACATCTGTATTCGAGTTTTTCCATGATAGCGTTCGCTGATAATGGAAATAGCCTTGGCGTTAATCATTCCTACTCCAAGACCAAAAAGAATTCGCATTCCAAAGACAAAAGCATAGCCTTGATACCAGAAAGGTGCGATTCCACTGAGAGATAATATCAGCAGCCCCAAACTAATCTGTAACCTCTCAGCAAACATTTTTTCAAGAACTCCATTCAACAATAGCATAATCATAATTCCAAAAGAAGGAAGACTGACCAAGAGTTCAATTTGTTCCTTAGGATATCCTTGGTAATAGTCAAACATGGCTGGTAAGGCACTTGAAATGGAAAGGAAGTAATTAAAACGAGGGATAGGGCGAGAATACTAGCCCTTTCTAAAAATTGTTTCATGAAATCTCTTTCTATATTTTCTCTTAATATCTTTCTCTGTTGATAATTCTCAAGCAAGAAAAGAAGAAGCCTCTTTAGTGTACAGACTCCTTCTTAAACTCGAAAATGAATCCCTTATGTCTTATACTCAATGAAAATCAAAGAGCAAACTAGGAAGCTAGCCGCAGGCTGCTCAAAACACTGTTTTGGGTTGTAGATAGAACTGACGAAGTCAGCTCAAAGCACTGTTTTGGGTTGTGGATAAGACTGACGAAGTCAGCTCAAAACACTGTTTTGAGGTTGTGGATAGAACTGACGAAGTCAGCTCAAAACATGGTTTTGAGGTTGTAGATGAAACTGACGAAGTCAGTCACATATATACCCTTAAGGCGAAACTGACGTGGTTTGAATCTGATTTTCGAAGAGTATTAGGATGACTTTCTCTTGATTTGCTTAATAAAGTAAAAGACAAATCCTGCCAACATATAAGCGACAAAGATAATGGCACACCACTTGATAACCACGTCCCATCCTTTAGCTACATTCAAAAAGAAATAAGGGAAGGGGCTGACCTTAGAATTTGGGATATCCAGTTTCAATACTAAGCCATTAAAAAGAGCAAAAATCATATAAAGCAGGGGTAAAATTGTCCACACAATGGGATCCCAAATCTTATATTGACCTTGCTTATCAAAGAAAAGAGTATCTGCTAAAAACCAGAGAGGTACAATATAATGGCAAAGGAAATTTTCTAGCGTATAGAAATTGGTTGCAATAGGTGCCAAGAGAAAATGATAAATCACACAGGTAATCATAATACTCATGGTGACACCACCCTTTAAACGCAAAAGAGTTGGACCTTGCCAGCTTTCACCATCCCGCTTCATAACCCTTAACAGATAGAGGGTAAAAATTGCTACTAAAAGGTTAGATAGAACCGTATAATAGAGAAGCATCCCAAAACCACCACGATTGACGATTTCAAGATAGACGCCAGTAAAAGCTGCTAGAAACAAAAAGATACGGCTATAAAAAATAAATTTAAGTTTATTCGACATGATTAAATCTTCTTCACAAATTCTGACTTGAGTTTCATAGCACCAAATCCATCAATCTTACAGTCAATATTATGGTCGCCTTCTACAATGCGGATATTCTTGACGCGCGTACCTTGTTTTAAATCTTTAGGCGCACCTTTAACTTTTAAATCCTTGATCAAAGTGACTGTATCGCCATCTGTCAATTTATTTCCATTGGCATCAATAGCTACAAGACCCTCCTCCACTTCCGCAACTTCAGCAGGATTCCACTCATAAGCACACTCAGGGCACACTAGCATAGCTCCATCTTCGTAAACATATTCTGAATTGCATTCTTTACAATTTGGTAAGTTGTTCATAACATCTCCTTATAAGGTTTCACTATTCTTTGAAAATCAAATTTTCTCGAACAGCAACTATTATACCCTAAAAATAGGTTTTTGACAAATATAGAAAAAACCGATACCCAAGAATCGGTTTCACCATTTTACATTTTCTTTTTAGCTTCTTCCTTGATTTTATCCACTACTTCTTGAATATTCAAACCAGTTGTATCGAGGTAGATTGCATCCTCTGCTTGTTTAAGAGGTGAAGTTTCACGATGACTATCTTTATAATCTCGTGCAGCAATCTCCTCTTTAAGTTTTTCGAGGTCTGTTTCAATACCTTTGGCCATATTTTCCTCGTAACGTCGTTTTGCTCTTTCATCAACAGAAGCTACAAGAAAAACTTTTAATTCTGCTTGTGGCAATACAACAGTCCCAATATCACGGCCATCCATGACAATGCCACCTTTTTGGGCAATTTCCTGTTGGAGAGCCACCAACTTTTCACGGATAACTGGTATCGCTGCAATGGTAGATACACGATTTGTCACTTCATTTTCACGAATCGGATGAGTGATATCTACATCCCCTACAAAAACAAGCTGTTCCCCTGCTTCTGAACGCCCAAAACTAATGGGATGCTGTTCAAGAAGTCCAAGTAGTTGCTCTACATTGTCTTCGTTCAATTGGTGTTTCAATGCGATGTAAGTAGCAGCTCGATACATAGCACCTGTATCTAAATATGTGTAACCAAACTCCTTAGCAATAATCTTCGCTACTGTACTTTTGCCACTTGAGGCAGGACCATCAATTGCAATTTGAATTGTTTTCATTTCTGACTCCTATCTAGTCTTAACAACATCACCAGGATCAGCGTACCATGATCCTGTCGACATGTGAGAAGGATTCAAGGTTTCCAATTGAGCTATCGAAATACCAACACGAGCTGCAATGGCAGCTTCTCCTTCTCCTGGTAAAACTTTCGTAGTCCCTTCTTGATTCTCAGAATTAGAGGCTTCTTTTTTGTCTGTAGCAGAAGCTTCTTGTTCAGTACTTGTAGAAGAAGATATCTGTTCTACATTTGTGCTAGAGTCGTGAAAGTCTTTTAAGGCTAGTGTACGATTGCTCCCTCCAGATGAAAGATAAACTAAAAACAATAATCATTACTAAAACAATTACAAAGAAAATACTCGCTAGAATTGTCAAAACACGATTAGCTGTTATTTCTCCAAGTTCAGTTCTACGTCGTTCAGATCTTGTTTCTTCTTTTTCTTCATAAATATCTTCTTTCCACGGTTCTTTTCCCATACCTTACTCCTTGTGTTTTTTTGCTTTTCTTATTACAATATAAATATGAAAATCACACTTATACCTGAACGCTGCATTGCCTGTGGGCTCTGTCAAACTTACTCTGATCTTTTTGATTATCACGATAATGGTATCGTGCGCTTTTACGATGATCCAGATCAACTAGAAAAAGAAGTTTGTCCCAATCAAGACATTTTAGAAGCAGTCAAAAATTGCCCTACACGTGCCCTTGATTAAAGATCAATCTTAAATTAAAATCTTAAATTTCGGATGACTTTTCATCTCTTCTAGTCTATCATATTTTCAAGTAAAATTATAGTCTTTTAACCTTATTTTTTTCTTTAATAACAACAGGAAGATCACTTCTTTTCTTTGATGAGATAAAGTGGTCTTTTTTTGGTCTCTAAATAAATCTTACTGATATATTTTCCGAGAATCCCAATTGTTAAAAGTTGAATTCCTCCTAGAAATAGAATCACTGCCATAAGTGAAGTCCAACCAGATGTAGGATTCCCTAAAATGAGAGTTCGAACCACCACAAAAAAGGTCATAAGCAAAGAAATAAAACAAGATAGGAGACCAGCTACGAAGGCTATAATTAGGGGAAAATCTGAAAAATTAACAATCCCTTCAAGAGAGTAGAAAAAGAGTTGCCTAAAACTCCAACTGGTCTTGCCAGCCTGTCTTTCAACATTTGGATAGTCCAGATAGTGGGTTTTAAAGCCGACCCAGGCAAAGAGCCCCTTAGAAAAACGATTAGACTCAGTCAAGCTTAAAATGGCATCAACTACGGATCTTCTCATCATGCGAAAATCACGGACACCTGACGGCAGGGCTACTGGACTAATTTTTTTCATGAGGCGATAAAAGAGATTAGCACAGAGACTACGTAAAACTGGTTCTCCCCCTCGACTAGTTCTCCGTGTTCCTACACAATCCAAATCTGCATTTTGGTCTAGTAAATTTTTCATCTCTAGCAACATACTAGGAGGATCTTGGAGGTCTGCATCCATCACCACCACCAGATTTCCTATCGCATACTGCAAACCTGCATAAAGAGCAGCTTCTTTGCCAAAATTTCGCGAGAACGAAATATAATGTACTGCTGAATTTTGCTCCCGAAGTGACTTTAGTAAATCCAAGGTCCCATCACTTGATCCATCGTCGACAAAGACATACTCGATTTCTGCTTCCAAGTCAGGAACTATAGCTTCTACAGACTGATAAAAAAGAGGAAGTACTTCCTCTTCATTTAAACAGGGGACAATGATTGACATCACCATCTTAATCGTCAAATCCATTTGGATGTTTACTTTGCCAACGCCATGCGTCTTCACACATTTGGGTGATGCCTAGTTCTGCTTCCCAACCGAGTTCTGCTTTGGCTTTTGCAGGGTCTGAATAGCAGGCTGCGATATCACCTGGGCGACGTTCTACGATACGATATGGAATTGGACGCCCTACCGCTTTTTCCATATTTTGGATAATTTCAAGAACAGAATAGCCTTTACCTGTTCCAAGGTTATAAACGTTCAGTCCTGAACCTTTTTGGATTTTTTTCAGAGCTGCAACGTGACCCTTCGCTAAATCTACTACGTGGATATAGTCGCGGACACCGGTTCCGTCTTCTGTTTCATAGTCATCACCGAAAACCTGAACTTGCTCCAGTTTTCCAACTGCAACTTGAGTCACATAAGGCAAGAGGTTATTTGGAATACCGTTTGGATTTTCACCCAAATCTCCGCTTTCATGGGCTCCGATTGGGTTGAAGTAACGAAGCAAGACTACATTCCATTCTGAGTCTGCCTTGTAGATATCCGTCAAAATTTCCTCAAGCATAAGCTTAGTGCGACCATATGGATTGGTCACTGAAAGTGGGAAATCTTCCAAGATTGGTACTGTATGAGGATCTCCGTAAACTGTCGCAGAAGAACTGAAGATGATGTTTTTACAGTTGTTTTCTTCCATAACTTTCAAAAGGCTGACAGTTCCAGCGATATTGTTGTCATAATAGGCCAGAGGGATACGTGTTGATTCTCCTACAGCCTTCAAACCAGCAAAGTGAATAACACCTGTCGGTTCTTCCTGCTTGAAAATATCTCTGAGAGTATCAGTGTCACGGATATCTGCCTCATAGAAAGGCACTTCAACTCCTGTAATTCTCTCAACAACTTCTAAACTTTTTCTATTACTATTAACAAGGTTATCCACCACAAGAACCTGATGGCCTGCTTGGATCAACTCAATTACAGTGTGGGTTCCGATAAAACCGGCACCGCCGGTTACCAAGATCTTTTCTTGCATCTGTTTTCCTCGATTCTCAGATTTTTTCTTATTTTACCATTTTTGATAGGGAATGTCATTTACCATACTAAAGCCTTTAGTAAAAATTTAGTAAAAAAATGATTCATTTTCTATTTGCTTTACATACTTCTCAATTGGATAATCAGAACTTTCTAATGTTATAGTTTTTCCTTGAAGTAATCGAGCTAAATGGTAGCCAATAATAGGTCCAGTTGTGAGACCTGAAGAACCCAATCCACTAGCCGCATAGACACCTGTTAAACCTGGCACTTGCCCAAAAAAGGGAGAGAAATCACTAGTATAGGCGCGAATTCCCACACGTTCACCAGCTCTGGTAGCTTCTACTAAACTAGGATAACAAGGCAGGGCTGTATCTTCCATTTGCTGTAACAAGTTTTCATCTACCGTCAAATCAAATCCCATGTCATTTTCATGGGTGGCACCTAATGATAATTTCCCACCTGCAAAGGGAATCAAATCCCATTCTCCCTCAGGCATGACAACAGGATAGTTTACCATGTCTTGCTCTACGTGATAATCTCGGAGTTGCCCCTTTTGGGGACGAACATCCACCTGATAACCTAGCGGTTCCAATATTTGTCCCAACCAAGCACCTGTCGCTAAAATAACCTGATCAAAAACGCGGTCTCCAATCTGGTAGCCTGCTGATAAAGGATTTAGACCCACCTCTTCTCTCACCACTTCAACCTTACTAGCTTCTAGTAAACGAGTGACCAAGAGCTGACCATCTACTCTCGCTCCACCAGAAGCATAGAGGAGGCTGTCGAAACCCTGCAAGCCAGGGAAGAACTCACTAGCAGATACCTTATCTAAAATAGCCAAGTCTCCTATCAAGGGAGACTCATCTCTGCGCTCTGAGGCTAGTTGATAGAGTTCTTCTAGCTTTGTTTCATCCTTTTTCAAGAGAAAGACACCCGAGCGCTGATAAAAGTCGATTTCTTGCCCTGATTTCTCTAAATCAGCCAACAATTCCTTGTAAAAGTCAGCCCCCAAGCGCGCCATCTTGTACCAGGCCTTATTGCGGCGTTTGGAAAACCAAGGACTGATAATTCCCGCCGCTGCCTTAGTAGCCTGACCTTTTCCATAGTCAAAAACGGTCACCTCTAGGTCACTTTCTTTCGAGAGGTAGTAGGCAGCTGTTGCTCCCACAATCCCTGCTCCAATAATGGCAACTTTTTTCATTGTTTTCACTTTCTAACTAGATATGGTGGAAAGGATTGGTCGATGCTTGACTAGGTACGATATCAATTGTCCAACCTTTTTCCTTTTCCATTGATTAAGAAGTTCTGCGATTTTTTCCACAAAGAGCACTTCGATATAGTGACCAGGGTCCAGTGCTAGCAACCCATCTGACAGCATGTCCTGGGCTGTGTGGTAATAGATATCACCAGTGATGTAGACATGGGCTCCCTTAGCTAGGGCATCCTTATAGAAAGACTGCCCACTTCCACCACAGATGGCCACTCTTGAAATAGGCTTCTGCAAATCACTCTCTTGATAATGCACCATTCGAAGGCTATCTAGGCCAAAGACTTGCTTGACATGCTGGGCCAATTCCCCAAAGGTCTGAGGCTGAACATTCCCAATACGTCCAATTCCACGTTCAGGACCTGTCTCCTGCAGATAAGTCGTCTCCTCAATGCCCAGCATCTGACAGAACCAGTCATTGAGGCCATTTTCAACGATGTCAATATTGGTATGGCTGACATAAACTGCGATGTCATGCTTGATGAGATCGATGTAAATCTGATTTTGTGGACGGCTAGCTACCAAATCCTTGATGGGACGGAAAATCGGCGCGTGCTTGACGATAATCAAATCCACACCCTTTTCAATGGCTTCAGCCACCGTTTCTTCACGAATATCGAGAGCAACCATGACTCTTTGGATATCCTTGTCCAAAGTGCCAATTTGCAGGCCACGACTGTCTCCCTCCATTGAAAATTCCTGAGGGCAAAAGGCTTCATAAGCTTTAATGACTTCACTTGCTAGCATGGAGAACCTCCTTGATGGCTTGAATTTTATCTACTAGAACTTGACGTTCCTCCAGATTTTTTTCTGGGATTTGTCCGAGGGCGAACTCTAGCTTCTCAGCTTCTTTTTGCCATTTTTGGACAAAAGACTGGACTGACTTCTTTGGACAAGAAAGGTCCAAAGCGAACATCACTGGCTGATAACTTCATTTGTCCAGCTTCCACCACCAAAATCTCGTAGAATTTCCCAGACTCTTCCAGAATACTTTCTGCTACAATCTGAAAACCATTGTCTTGCAACCAAATGCGCAAGTCGTCTTCACGATTATTAGGCTGGAGGATCAAACGCTCTACATTAGCTAGCTTGTCCAAGCCTTCTTCTAAAATCCTAGCAATCAAACGACCACCCATACCAGCAATGGTAATGACAGACACTTGGTCTGCCTCTTCAAAAGCTGCCAAGCCATTGGCTAAACGGACTTGGATTTTCTCCTTTAGGCCGTGAGCCTCAACATTTTTGACCGCAGACTGATAGGGACCTTCCACCACCTCACCTGCAATGGCACTTTTGATTTGGCCTCTTTCGACCAACTCGATAGGCAGATAAGCATGGTCACTTCCCACATCTAGTAAAATGGCTCCCTGTGGCACAAAGGAAGCCACCAATTCTAATCTCTTTGAAATCATTCTCTCTCTCTTTCCAAAACTCTATTAACTCTTATTATACCACATTTCAGCTGGCAATCTTGTACCTAAAAAGACCGCAATCCACAGATTGCAGTCTTTCTTTATTTTCTGGCTTGATAGCGACTAGTCAGGATGAAAATCACGGTAAAGACCAACATCATGACACCATAAACAGGTAATGTTTGTCCTGTCAAAGTCGAAATTTCAAGCAGTTTTTGAATTCTTGGGAAGAGAGCTGTGGCTAGGAAGCCTCCTACTGACCAGACAATCAAGAGGACACGCCAGAGGGTGAATGGTATGCAGGCTCTAAATACGGATAAGAAACCAATAGATCCAAGTAGATAATAGAGGAGGGTTGAGATTTCTAACTCAGACCAACCTTGGCTACTTCCAAATATTTTTACAAACAGGACGCTGAAGACGACCATGAGAGCACTTGGTAGGGCACGAAGCATGGATCTTCTGAGGAAGTTTGGCTCGACAGGTTTGATATTTCGCTCAAAAGTCAGAACGAATGGTGGGAAACCTTCCACAAACTGGTCGATCATGGTTATCTGAATTGGAATGAAAGGGAAAATCAAGATCCACTCAGACCGACCTAGTAAAGCACTGGCGATACAGATGACTGCGAGCAAGAAAGAATAGATGGTCTTTATCAAGAAAATCGGTGCGATGTGGGCAATGTTATTGACCACACGACGACCTTCAAAGAGAATCTCAGGAACATCATTAAAGTCTGAGTTCAAGAGAACCAGATTGGCAATCTGACGTGTTGCCGGGTCTCCCTCCGCCATTACGATGGAACAATCCGCCTCACGAAGAGCCAGGATATCATTGACTCCGTCCCCCGTCATAGCTGTTGTATGTCCTACTTTTTTCAGCGTTTGGATGATGAGTTTCTTTTGATGGGGAGAAACACGTCCAAAAATCGCTGTCTCCTCCGCCATAGCAACCAATTCCTCATCCGTAATTTTCGAGCAATCTACATAGCTGTGATAGTCCGCAAAACCAGCCTTCTGGGCAATGCTGGACACCGTAACTGGATTGTCACCAGAGATAATCTTGAGGCCCACTTCTTGAGAACGGAGATAGTCCAGCGTCTCTGCTGCTCCCTCTCGAATGGGGTCCAAGATTTCCAGCAAGGCCAGAGCCTGAATATCAGATGGTTTCTGTGGTTTGTGATGGTCTAATTTTTCCTGACTGAGTGCCAAGACCAAGACACGTGACCCTCTCTCTAAGGCCTCTCTGGCTTCTGGGACTTCAGAATCCAGCAACATCTCAGGCGCCCCTAAGAAAACTGTTCCCAAACCTTCTAACTCCATGGCTCCCCACTTGCGGTCGCTTGAGAAAGGCAGATTAGAGATCATAGGGATAGAGCTACCTGACCTTGGAAAACGCTGGCGAATGGCTTGGGCTGTTGGATTTTTATCCTCACTATGGGCCATATAGCTAGCCAAGATGCTGGCAATCACTTGCTCACCATATTCTTGGGTCAGTGGAAGAACAGCCTCCACCTGCATCTTTCCTTGGGTGATGGTACCCGTCTTGTCCAGACAGAGCATATCCACGCGCGCCAAGGTCTCAACAGAGTACATCTCCTGCACCAAAGACCTTTTTCAAGCCCAAGCTTAATCACCGCAGTCAAGAGCGAAGTAATGGTCAAAAGGGCGATTCCCTTGGGCAACATTCCTAAAAGAGCTGTCGACGAATTTACAACGGATGACTTGAGAGGCAGGCCTTTTAACATCAAGGCTTCTAGCAAGAGAGCCAGACCAAAAGGAATGATAATCTTCCCAGTAAAACCTGCTAACTTGTCCAGCGATTTCATGATACGAGAGTTGATGGGTTTAACGGTCTTGGCTTCCAGCATGAGTTTGGCAGCATAGTTGTCAGCTCCGACATGGTGGACTTGAGCCAAAACTGACCCACTGGCTAAGAAACTTCCAGACAAAAGCAAGGCATCAACTTCCTTTTGCACCAAATCACTTTCCCCTGTCAACATGGCTTCATTGACTTCCGCAAAATCCTTCCAGAACCAAGGCATCACTGGGAATCTGCTCCCCAGCAGACAAACGAATGACCTCTCCTAGCACCAATTCTTCAGGATTGAGAGCAACTTCCTGTCCATCACGAATGGTCTTTGACCTTTTCCTTGGTCATGAGATTGAGCTTGTCCACCATGTGTTTAGCTCGTAGCTCGGTCACAATCCCAGAAAAAGCGTTAAAACAGATAACGGCAAAGAAGACCAGATTGCTCCAAGCCTGCACAAAGGCAAGGGCCAAAGCAATGGCAAAGTTCAAAGCGTTAAAAAGGGTAAAGACATTTCGTTTAACGATTTGCCAAGTGCTAGTACTGGCCGATGCAGTAAAATCATTGACCAAGCCCTTAGCCTGTCTTTCCTTGACTTCTCTTTGGGTTAATCCCATAATCTTATTTTTATCCATAAATTCTATCATATCATTTTTTCTAAAAGAATTCTAATCTCATCCCAAATATGGACCTAGTCAAGGGAAAAAGTTTGCCAGCCCTCCTTTGATAAGGTATAATAATAAGAAGAAAACAATCGAAGGAGATCGCATGTTTTATACTTATTTACGTGGATTAGTTGTCTTGCTCCTATGGTCCATCAATGGCAATGCCCACTATCATAATACTGATAAAATTCCTAATCAAGATGAAAATTATATTCTGGTTGCACCTCATCGTACTTGGTGGGATCCTGTTTACATGGCCTTTGCGACCAAGCCAAAACAATTTATCTTTATGGCCAAAAAAGAACTCTTCACCAACCGTATCTTTGGCTGGTGGATTCGTATGTGTGGTGCTTTTCCTATCGACCGTGAAAATCCTAGCGCCTCTGCCATCAAATACCCTATCAATGTTCTTAAAAAAAGTGACCGCTCTCTCATCATGTTTCCAAGTGGGAGCCGCCACTCAAACGATGTCAAGGGTGGCGTAGCTCTGATTGCCAAAATGGCCAAGGTACGTATCATGC
>BNJT01000515.1_pt1 | contig 14050 bp, 29 predicted proteins | sample 8540491 | NCBI WGS metagenome assembly BNJT01 (sample SAMD00202455, study PRJDB9452) | human saliva metagenome | host: Homo sapiens
TCCAATTTTAATAGCTGTTTGTGCATAATCAAAATAATTATATCCTGTAATGATTGCTATTTTTGTATCAGGATTTATTGATTTTATCTGCAACCGATAATCCGTCAATTTTTGGCATATTAATATCCATTAAAAACAATTTCAGGTTTAAACTCCTCAAATACTTTTTAATGCCTCTTCTCCCGTTGAAGCCTCATGAATTTCTCCAATTTGTAAAGAAGATAAATCTATTAGTTGTTTTTATTCCCTCCTAATCAGAGGTTCATCATCTGCAATCATTAACTTATACACAATCTTTTCTCCTTTTAATTCTCTTTTACTTTTTATTTTTACAAGTGGTAATAAATATCCATAACCTTTTGCTTCCATCTCTGCATAAGGGATAAATTGTATTGCTGCGCTATTAATACAATATCTTTTTCCACCTCTATCTCTTGGACCATCATCAAAATACATGTCCTAAATGTGCTTTTCCACTTCTGCTTCTTACTTCTGTTCTTAACATATTGAAACTAGTGTCATTATGGTAAGTTACAACTTCTGGAACAATAGGTTTTTACAAAACTAGGCCATCCACATTGAGAAGCATATTTATCAGTTGAAGAAAATAATGGTTCTCCTGTTGTTATATCAACATAAATCCCTTTGTCAAAAATCCCAATAATCATTTTTGAAATGCTCTTTCTGTATCCCCATTTTGTGTTACTTCATATTGTTTTTGAATTTAATTTCATTTCTTTAATTCTTTTTCAGATAATTTTGGATATTTTTCATCTACTATTATATCATCTGCTTTTTGATAAATCAATATGACAATAACCATTAGGATTTTTTTCAAATAATCTTGATGATATTCTTCTGCTAAATAATATTCTTTTTAAAGGTAAAACTTCCACTACAATTTTTTTGAGAATATGTTGTTCTTTTATTTCATCTTGAATAACAGATTTATCATTTTTGATTTACATAATAAATTCCTGTTCTATATTGTGAACCTCTGTCATTTCCTTGTTTATTTACACTTGTTGGATCAATAATTTTAAAAATAATATTTTAACAAAGTTGAAAGATTAACTTTACTTGCATCATACTTAACATGCACTGTTTCAGCATGTCCTGAACTATGTAAATCTTGGTATTTTAGGATTTTTAGTTTTTTTCCATTTGCATATCCAGAAGTTACATCTATTACACCATAAATTCTTTCCATATATGCTTCTACACCCCCAAAAACAACCTCCTGCTAAATATATTTCACGAATATTTTTTTATTAACAAGTTTTACATTGATGTTTTCCATACTCATTTTATCATCTTTCATCATATGTTTCTTTATCATTCATCATATGATTATCTTTCATCATAGTGTCTTTCATCTTTGTCATTCATCATCATTTTAGAAGAAAATAATTTTTTATTTCTGCTTTTTCTAAATGACCTGGAAGAACTTTTTCAGCTTTTTCCCAGCTTTTATTTACAACAACAGAAGTTGGGATAAACACGAACATTTAACATCTTTGTTAATTCACCTTTTCTCATCTAATAAAACTTTTATATTCTTATAACCCAAAGATTTATACCATTTTTTTAAAAATCTTCTGTTTTTCTTTTCTCCAACTAATCCCAGGAGAAACAACAGTAACAACTTCAAAATCTTTCTTTTCTTTGCTAAGATTATCTATATCTTCTAATCCAGAAAGACAAATTGGACACCAAGAAGCCCCAAAAACTTAACATAAGTTGGTTTTCCATCTTTTCCAAAAGAATAATTCATTCCATTCACATCTTTTTAAAGTAACCTTTTGATAAATCCATCTCCGCCCCAAAAAGCTACTGCTCCCATTAATAACATCATAATTCCAAAAAAACAATTTTTTAGCCCTTTCATCTGCTAAAAACCTCCTTAAATAATTTTTAAAATTTATTAATTTATATAAAAATAAATGATTTATATTCAAATTTTATTTTTTAATCTTAAAAATAATCTTAAAATAATTTTATAAAAATATACTTAATTTATCAGTGAAGTAAAATCCCCATAATAATTATTAATAAACCACCAATTTTTCATAATGCCTAAATGTTTTTTTATTGCTAGAAACTTTTGCCAACACATATTTTTGAAGATAAAGATAGAATAACAAAAGGTGTAGCTAAACCTAAAACATAAATAAACATCATAAGTGCTCCATAGTAAGGATTTCCTCCGCCACTTGAAATAAAAAGAATTGAAGCAAGTATTGGTCCAACACAAAGGTGTCCATCCTAAACTAAAAAGTGAAACCTAGTAAAAATGCTCCCCAAATACTATCATTTTCTTTTCCTTTTTATATCCACAAGTTTTCGTTCTCTCTAAAAAAATGGTATTTTTAAGAATTTCCATTTGAATAATTCCAAAATATTATGACTACCACTCCACTAATTACTCTAAATGTTTTTACTCATTAAAAATGAACCTATACTTCCAGCTCCAAAGCCAAGCAAAACAAAACTTGTTGAAAGTCCAATTACAAATACCACTGTCTTTATAATAGATTTCTTTCCACTTGTACTTAACATTCCAATATAGACTGGAAGTAATGGAAATATACAAGGTGAAAAAGAAAAGACAGTAGACCTGCCACATAAACTGCTCCAATAAATAATTCTGTATTTAACATTTCTTATACTCCTATCTTTTATTTTTATTTACTTTACAACTAATTAACTATCCTTAAGTAAGTACATTATATTTTTATTTTTTACAAATATAATAGAATCTATTTATAAAAAAACTTGAATTTAATTATATTTTTTTGTTTATACTAATAGGATATAACTAATTCTAGGGGAATTTTTATGGCAATTAAAGTAAAAATTAGAAAAAGATGGCTTTTATAAAAGATGGCTTTGTTGGCTATAGTTATACTTCTGCTATTTTTGATTTTTGGGTACCTGCATTTTAGATTAGATTTTAATGCTTTTGTTTTTCTTTGGACTTTATATGTTAGAAAAATTTTTATCAGAATTTTTACAATATATTCTATATTAAATTACTATCCCATAGAAAACGAATGGTTTTTTTATATTTTAAATGCTAGTGTCCCTATTTTTCACACTTCTTATAGCATTTATTATAGCTTTTTCTACAATAAACATTACACAAAGAAAAATGTTAAAAGAAGGTTGGAGTCCATTGAAAACGATGAATATTCTAATGCTATATTAAAAAGGATATCGTTATTTAGATTATACTGATGCTGAAATAAAAGATGAAGATAAAATGCAAAGATACCAAAACTATATAGATAAAGCTAAGAGCAATGAAGTAAAAATGTCTTTGTTTTATAATTTTTTTGATTATAATTTTTGTATCATTTTATTTTATATTATTTTAGAGCTTAATTAATTTTTTTGAAAAGGAATAATATTATGTCAATAAAAATACAATTAGAAAAAAATGGAGAAGTTACAGATGCTTTTACAGGTTTTAGCTGGACAACTTTCATTTTTGGATTTTTGGGTTTCCAGCATTTAGAAAAAAATCAAAAAGGTTTTTGGTTTATTCTTTTTATTTTTTTATTATAAAGATAATTATACTTTATACATTATCCAAGCAAAAATAACGAGATTGAACTAAATTTACTGATTCATGGAACTTTTGAGCCTTCTTATGGTATGATAACACCAGTAGTATTAGCTGCTGCTATATACCCATTAGAAACATGGATTGCATATTTTTATAATAATTATTACACAAATAATTTATTAGCTGAAGGATATCGTCCAATAGAAAATGATGATTATTCAGCGAGCAATTTTTAAAAAGACTATTCTTATTTACCATATTCAAAAAGAAGAGTTAGATGATAATGTTAAAATGGAAAGATACAGAGAAATTTCAACTTTAGCTAGAAAAAGAAGAAAAAATTTTATATATTTGTTGGAATATGGGCTATATTTATAATTATTTTTATTTTTCTAACTTATTTTTAAAAGTAATTTAACTAGAACGATAGTGTTTCTTGTTTATAAATATTTCAGTTGACAACTGTTCTAATTTTGATATAATATAAAGAGTATAAATAGAATATTAGACTAGTGAATGGTGGGTCGTAAAAAGCAGAAGGATTCTGTCTTTTTCTGACCTTTTTAATTTAATTAGGGAGGAACAAGTATGTTTGATGTAGTTGTTATTGGTGCTGGAATAATGGGAGCAGCAGTTTCAAGAGAATTGTCTAGATATGAGTTGAAAACTTTATTACTAGATAAAAGAAAATGATGTTTCTTGTGGTACAACAAAAAGCAAATTCTGCAATAGTACATGCAGGATATGACGCAAAAGAAGGAAGCCTTATGGCAAAAATACAATGTATTAGGTAATGCAATGTATGGAAAATTATGTGAGGAAGTAGATGCTCCATTCAGAAAAGTAGGATCTTATGTTTTTAGCCTTTTCTGAAAAAGAAAAAGAACACTTAGAAATGCTATATCAAAGAGGGCTTAATAATGGTGTTCCTGAAATGGAAATCATAGATGCAGCTGAAATTCAAAGAAGAGAACCTCATGTTAGTAAAGAAGCAGTTGCTGCTCTGTATGCTGGTACAGCTGGAATAACTGGACCTTGAGAATTAACAATTAAAATTGGTAGAAAATGCTATGGAAAATGGTGTTGAACTAAAATTAAATGCAGAAGTTGCAAATATCAAAAAAGAAAATGATGTATTTAAAATAGAGTTAAAAATGGAGAAATTATTGAAGCTAAAGCTATTGTAAATGCAGCTGGTGTCTATGCTGACTTTATAAACAATATAGCTTTCTAACAAAAATTTAATATAACTCCAAGAATTGGTGAATATTATTTATTAGATAAGTACAAGGATGTAACTGACAGTGTTATTTTTCCAATGTCCTACTGAAATGGGAAAAAGGTATCTTAGTTTCAAAGACTGCTCATGGAAATATAATAGTTGGACCTACTGCATCTGATGTTGACCATAAAGATGATGTTGGAAATACTCAAGCAGGACTTGATACAGTTAGACAATTTGCTACTAAGAGTATAAAAGATGTAAATTTCAGAGATAATATCAGAAACTTTGCAGGACTTAGAGCTGAAGCTGACACAGGAGACTTTATACTTGGTGAAGCTGAAGATGTAAAAGGACTATTTAATATAGCTGGAACTAAATCTCCAGGACTTACATCTGACCTGCAATGGCAATAGATTTAGCTAAAATGATAGTAGAAAGCTTTTGGTGGAGTAAAGAAAAAAAGCAAACTTTATACAAAATAAAAGAATGATACACTTTATTACACTATCACCTGAAGAAAAAGGCAGAAGTAATAAAGAAAGACCCTAGATATGGAAGAATTATTTGTAGATGTGAGAACATAACAGAAGGTGAAATCGTTGATGCTATCCATAGAAAATGTGGTGGAACAACATTAAATGGTATCAAAAAGAAGAGTTAGACCAGGGGCTGGAAGATGTCAAGAGTGGATTCTGTGGACCTCGTGTACAAGAAATTTTGGCAAGAGAACTTGGTGAAGATTTAGAAGAAATAGTTATGGAACAAAAAGATTCTTACATCTTAACAGGAAAGACTAAATAGGGGAAACGATATGAATATGAAATATGATTTGAGTTGTTGTTGGTGGAGGTCCAGCTGGACTTGCGGCAACAGTAGAAGCTATGGAATAGATAGCATACTTGTAATTGAAAGAGCAAAAAGAACTTGGTGGAATTTTTACAACAATGTATACACAATGGTTTTGGACTTCATGAATTCAAAGAAAGAATTGACAGGACCTATGAGTATGCTCAAGATTTATGGATCAATTATTTGAATTAAACATTGAATACAAACTAGATACTATGGTTTTAGAAGTTTCTGAAAACAAGATAGTTCAAAGCTATAAACTCTGTTGATGGATACATGATAATTGAAGCTAAATCTATAGTTTTAACTATGGGTTGTAGAGAAAGAACAAGAGGAGCAATAGCTATACCAGGAGATAGACCTGCAGGTGTCTTTACAGCAGGAGCTGCTCAAAGATATATCAATATGGAAGGATATATGGTTGGTAAAAGAGTTGTTATCTTAGGTTCAGGAGATATTGGACTTATTATGGCAAGAAGACTTACTCTTGAAGGAGCAAAAAGTTTTAGCTGTTGCTGAACTTATGCCATTCTCTGAGTGGACTTATGAGAAATATTGTTCAATGTCTTGAAGACTATGACATACCTCTATACTTAAGTCATACAGTTGTGGATATCATTGGTAAAGATAGAGTTGAAAAAGTTATCATAGCTAAAGTTGATGAAAACAAAAAGCTATACCAGGAACTGAAATAGAATATGAATGTGATACTTTACTTCTATCAGTTGGACTTATCCCTGAAAATGATATTTCAAGAGCAACTGGAATAAAAATTGATCCTAGAACTAGTGGACCAGTAGTAAATGAACTTATGGAAACAAGTATAGAAGGAATATTCGCTTCAGGAAACGTTGTTCATGTACATGATCTTGTTGACTTTGTAAGTATTGAATCAAGAAAAGCAGGAAAATCAGCAGCTAAGTATATAAAAGGTGAAGTTGCAAACGGAGAATATATTGAAGTTGAAATAGGAAATGGAATAGGATACACTGTTCCTCAAAAATTTAGAATAGAAAATATAGAAAAAATTTAGAACTTTCTATGAGAGTTAGACAAATATAAAAAAATGTTAAGATAGTAGTTAAGTCAAAATGATTTTTGTAATACATTCAGTTAAGAAAAAAATCATATGGCTCCAGGAGAAATGGAAAAAATTACTCTATCTAAAAACTGTGCTAGGAAAAATAGATGCTAAGAAAATTGTTGTAGAAGTTGTTGAGGAGGATAAATAATGGAAAAGGAAATGATATGTATAGTTTGTCCTGTTGGTTGTCATATAAGTGTTAATACAGAAACTTATGAAGTTAAAGGAAATGCTTGTCCAAGAGGTGCAGTCTATGGAAAAGAAGAATTAACAGCTCCAAAAAGAGTTGTAACTTCAACTGTAAAAATAAAAAAATGCTTTTGAGATCATAGATGTCCTGTAAAAACTGAAACAGCTATACCTAAAGAATTAAATTTCAAATTAATGGAAGAATTAAAAAAAGTTGAATTAACAGCTCCTGTTAAAAGAGGAGATATAGTTCTAGAAAACATATTCAATACTGGTGTCAATGTTGTTGTAACTAAAGATATGTAGTTTTATTTCAAAGTATAACTATGAGATTGGAGGGCATAATATGAAGTATATTGTAGCATTAGACCAGGAACAACAAGCTCAAGAGCAATTTTATTTGATGAAAGTCAAACTATTGTTGGGAGTTGCACAAAAGGAATTTACACAAATATACCCTAATGAAGGTTGGGTAGAACATGATCCCTATGGAAATATGGGCTAGTCAAAGTGGAGTTTTTAAGTGAAGTAATTGCAAGAGCAGGAGTAAGTCAACACGATATTATAGCTTTTAGGAATTACAAATCAAAGAGAAACTACAATAATTTGGGATAAAAATACAGGTAAGCCAGTTTACAATGCAATAGTTTGGCAATGTAGAAGAACTGCTAAAATTTGTGATGAGTTAAAGAAAATAGAAGGTTTTTCTGACTATATAAAAGATAATACTGGACTTCTAATTGATGCTTATTTCTCAGGTACTAAAATTAAATGGATTTTAGACAATGTTGAAGGTGCAAGAGAAAAAGCTGAAAAAGGTGATTTATTATTTGGAACTGTTGATACTTGGCTAATTTGGAAATTAACAAATGGTAAAGTACATGCAACAGATTACACTAATGCTTCAAGAACTATGCTTTTACAATATAAAGGAAATTGAAATGGGATGAAAAATTCTTGAAACTTTGAATATTCCTAAGTCAATGTTACCTGAGTAAAAAGATTCAAGTGGAACTTTTGGTTATGCTAACTTAGGTGGTAAAGGTGGACATAGAGTTCCTATAGCTGGAGTTGCTGAGACCAACAATCAGCTTTATTTGGACAAAGCTTGCTTTTGAAAGAAGGAGAATCTAAAAATACTTATGGAACAGGTTGCTTCTTACTTATGAATACTGGAGAAAAAAATTTGTAAAGAGTAACAATGGACTTATAACAACTATTGCTATTGGACTTAATGGAAAAAGTACAATATGCTCTTGAAGGAAGTGTCTTTGTAGGTGGTGCTAGTGTTCAATGGTTAAGAGATGAACTAAAATTAATTTCTGAATCAAGTGATACTGAGTATTTTTGCAAGAAAAAGTTAAAGATAATGGTGGAGTTTATGTCGTTCCAGCTTTTCGTTGGACTAGGAGCACCTTATTGGGATATGTATGCAAGAGGAGCTATTCTAGGATTGACTCGTGGAGCAAATAAAAACCATATTATAAGAGCAACTTTGGAATCTATAGCCTATCAAACTAAAGATGTTTTTAAAAGCTATGGAAGAAGACTCTGGTATCAAATTGAATGGACTTAAAGTTGATGGAGGAGCTGCTAATAATTTCTTAATGGAATTCCAAGCAGATATTCTAGGTGAAGTTGTAAAAAGACCTACTGTTTTAGAAACAACTGCACTAGGGAGCTGCTTATCTTGCTGGACTTGCAACTGGCTTTCTGGGAGAAATAAAGAAGAAATCAAACAAAAAGTGGGTACTTGATAAAGAATTTTCTCCTAATATGTCTCAAGAAGAAAGAGATAAAAAATATGCTGGTTGGCTAAAAGCTGTTGAAAGAAGTAAAAACTGGGAAGAATAATATAAAATAAAAAGACTGTTGCAACAGTCTTTTTTTATTTTCAGCTGTAATATCTTTCCAGAATTGATCTATATTTTTTTCTTTGGCATCTCTTATTGCTTTTGGAATTTGATTATAAGGAGCTTCCCCAAGTAAGTTTCCATTTTCATCATAGTACTTCCAATTTCCTACTTCCTTATTTGCTTTCATTTGACCACTCATCAATAGTTTTCCATTTGGATAGTAGTCTTCCCAAGGACCTTCAACATTTCCAGCTTCAAAATATAATTTCATCAGAAGATTTTCCATTTAAATAATATCTTTTAAGCTCTCCATCTCTCACACCATTTTTAAAAATTTTCTACAATCGCAGACCTTTATTAGTTGTTTTTCCATCTTTTTTTCGAAAAGAAGTTGTACCTCCCAAACTTTTTGATAAAAACCATCATCATACCTCTAACTCTCATTTCATCATCAGTGTAAACAGATGAACAAGCTGAAAATAAAGTTAATGCTCCTAATGTTAATAATAATAGTTTAAAATTTTTTTCCCATTTATTTCTCCCCTTTATAAAAAGTTTATTTAGTCATTATATCTAATATAGTTTCATCTGTACCCTTCATTCCTGATTGAGCAAGTTCCCCTACATTTCTTATAGTTTCCTCTATATCTACTCCAACTATTCCATCACCAGATTTTTAATACATCTTTATTCAATGCAAGCATAGTCGCATCAAAAGCTGAATAGATTCCTGAAGATATTTTCATAGCACACGAAGCCTTAGCTCCATCACAGATAACTCCTGAAAGGTTACCTAAGATATTAGTTATTGCAGCACAAACCATTTCATAACTTCCACCATGTAAGTATGTAAGAGATGCGAGCAACTCCAGCAGCAGACACAAATAGCTCCACAGTATGCAGAAAGTCTACCTACATTTGTTTTAACATGTATAGTTATAAGGTGTGATACAAACAATCCTCTAATTAATTCTTCTTCTGATAGATTTTTCAGCAGAAACTTGATTATTGGTAAAGAAGCTGTCATACCTTGGTTTCCACTTCCACTTGTTGTCATAACAGGTAAAAGCACAACCACTCATTCTAGCGTCACTACCAGCACTAGCATAACTACACGCTTTATTTCTTACATCATTACCATAGATACCTTTTTCTATATTCTGAACCTCCCAGACTGACACCCTACGAGTGCTAGAGTCGCAGGGTTCTTGGGTAGTAGTTGCTTCTGTTAGCCAACTAAATTTACCAAGCTATCCCCATAGTTCCTACGGTTCATATATTATATATTTAAGCACTTATACCCTAATATCTTTAGTCCTTCTTTTTAATATGTTTTTGGTTGCATTTATATCTCTATTATGTACAGCTCACATACTGGACAAGTCCATTCTCTCACACTTAAATCTTTTACTTCTTCATTTCTATATCCACAACAATTACATATTTGACTACTTGCAAAAATTTATCTACTCTTACTATTGTTTTTTTCCATGCCATTTCGCTTTATAACTTAGTATTCTATTAAATTCACTCCATGATACATCTACAATATTTCTTGCTAATTTATGATTTTTACCATATTTTTTACTTGTAAGTCTTCCATACAAATAATATCGTACTCTTTTATTAGCATTGTTGATAACTTTTGCAAAAAATCTTCTCTTTGATTTGATATCTTTTCAAATAATCTTGCTACTTTTTATTCTAGCTTTATTCCTATTTGAACTACCCTTTGGTTTTTCGTGATAGTTTTCTTTGTAATATTGCTAGTTTATTCAAAGATTTTTTGTAAATATTTTTGGATTTTTCTATTGAGATTTCATCACTGGTAAGCGCAAAGTCCTTTATACCTAAATCTATTCCAACATCCTTATTTGTACTTTCTAATTTTTCTACTTCTATATCTGTACAACATAAAGATATATAATATTTTCCACTAGGTACTTGTGTTATTGTTGCATTTATTATTCTTCCTTGTGGTTTCATTTTATCTCTTATTTTTAGTTTTCCTAACTTAGGTACTTTTATCCATTTATCTAAAAACTCTATATTATTATTTGTATAATTGGTTCTGTATGATTTTCTATTATCTTTCTTAGATTTAAACTTAGGATAGCCACTTCCACTAAAGAAGTTCTTATAGGCTTTTATCTAAATCTTTTAAAGAATTTTGTAAAGAAAATTTATCTACATTTTTTTAACCATTCTTTTCTCTTGTTTTAAAAACTGTTAATTCTTTATTACACTCACTATATGACATAGATTTTTCTCTTTGTTATATAGCTCTTGTTTTAAACCTAAAAAAATGATTATAGACATATCTTACACAACCAAAAGTACAATTTAATATTGCTATTTGAGTTTTAGTTGGATAAAAATCTAAACTTATATGCTTTTTCCATGCGATTTCACCTCCATTTACCTATATATAGTATACTACTTTTTTTATACTATAAGTAAAATGAAAAAGTAAAATTTTTTTCTAAATATATGAACCTAAAACTGACTTAGTCGTTTTAGGGGTTGTCGTTCACATAAGTACGCTACCACTTATGCAGTTCTCTTTGGCATATACACTCCTTAATAAATTAAGGAGATTAGCCTTGAACTTCTTAATATTTCTATTAAGCACAGACTATATCTTATCCCACAGCTCTATCTGTTTGGGTCTACCCACTTCCACTAGCTTTTAGTGTACTTCCCTCAGGAGGAATAGTCGTTGAACCTTACCTTTCGGTCTTGGCTGCTGATTGCCCATTATCTTAACACTTAGGATTTAACCTTATGTCATCTAGTATATTTTTTCTGCTTTCGCCACTTTCACATTTGTACCATATTTTTATTTAGGGTACTATGTTGTAGTTATACTAGCTTTTAGGGTTTCCAGCAATTCGAGTAGTATTGGATAGCTTTTTAAAGTTGCTACCTCTACATACATATTTCTATATATGCTGACTATACTTAATGGTCTAACTCACAGCTAGCACCCTACGAGTGCTAGAGCAACAGTGTGCGACCATATTTTTAATCAAGTATCATTTTACCAATATTTACTCCGTATTTCCCTTTTAGTCCTTCTTCAGCTATGGCTGAGTTATAGTTAACTACTTTTTGGAAAATTGGTCTTATTAAATCAATACACAACCACTCATTCTAGCGTCACTACCAGCACTAGCATAACTAGCAGCCTTGTTTCTTACATCGTTACCATAGATACCTTTTTTCTATATTCTCAAGTATCATTTTTCCCAATATTTACTCCATATTTTCCTTTTAGTCCTTCTTCAGCTATGGCTGAGTTATAGTTAACTACTTTTTGGAAAATTGGTCTTATCAAGTCAATATCTATTGTCTTAGCTAAATCATAGATAAATTTAACACTTAGGACTTTTCTATCAGTAAGAGATGAATTAAAAGTCTCCATCATTACAAACTTGACTTAGTAAAACTTTTACCATTTTTTTAAAATTTGAGTTACATTAGTATGTGTATGTTTTATTTCTAAAAACTACATTGTCTTCATCATTTGAAATTTCTAGTCTTATATATAATTTTTATATCTCCTGGATGAACATGAGTTTTTTTATAATATCTTTATCTAAAAATTCCCTTTACTTCTGTCAATTGCTCAGATGTAACATCACTTATAACCATAAGTTCTTTTCTGTCATCTCCAGCTATTAATCCCATTGCAATAGCAGCTTCTATACCAACCATACCATCACTGTTAGGAATAGTAACACTTTTTACATTCTTTATTATATTCCCAGATAGGAAGACGTCAACTTTATTGGGAATAGTACCTAAAATTCTTTTTGCTTTTGCAGCTGCATAAGATAAGGCTATTGGCTCTGTACAACCTTCTGCTGCAACTATTTCTTCTTCTAAAATTTTAAGAACTTTTTCTATTTTTAGTTTCCATTTTATCCCCCTTATTAATTTTTAATTCGTTATATATTATAGAATAAAAAAATAAAAAGTATACCCTCTTTTTAAAAAAATATGTTCATATTAATAATTTTTGATTTTTGATTGCTTTTTGTTTGACTAAAGTATATAATACTAAAAAGTAATAAAATTTTTATAATTAAGGGAGTGATAGTATGGAAAAAAAGAGGCGATACTCTGATTATTAAGTTAGTTCTTGGAGTAATAGCTGGAATAATCATAGGATTAGTTGCAAATGAAAAAAAGTTATTTCTGTGATTTTACCAATCAAATTCTTCTTTAGGAGAATTAATATTCTTCGTTGTACCATTCATTATAATTGGATTTTATTGCACCTGCAATAACTCAATTAAAATCAAAATGCTAGTAAAGATGTTACTAACTATGTTAGGACTATCTTATTTATCATCAATAGGTGCTGCATTCTTCTCAGCAACTGCTGGGATATGCTTTAATACCTAAATTGAATATTGTTTCTACTGTTGAAGGTTTAAAAGAATTACCTCCAATTCTATTCAAGGTTCAAATTCCACCTGCAATTTCAGTAATGGGAGCTCTAGTTTTAGCTTTACTTATGGGACTTGCTGTTGTATGGACTAACTCAAAAAGAACTGAAGAATTATTAAATGAATTTAATAACATCATGTTAATGATAGTAAACAAAATAATAATTCCTATATTACCAATCTTCATAGCTACTACATTTGCAACTCTTGCTTATGAAGGAAGTATCACAAAACAATTACCAGTATTCTTAAAAGTTATCTTAATTGTTTTAGTTGGTCACTATATCTGGATTGCAATTCTATATACTATTGGTGGTATTGTTTCTGGAAAAAATCCTTGGTCTTTATTAAAAACACTATGGAGACGCATACATGACTGCTGTTGGAACAATGTCATCAGCTGCAACTTTACCAGTTAGTTTAAAAATGTGTAAGAAAAATCTGGTGTATTAGATGAAGAAATAACTAACTTTCGCTATTCCATTAGGGAGCTACTACTCACCTATGTGGATCTGTTTTAACAGAAACATTCTTTGTTATGGTAGTTTCTAAAATACTATATGGAAGTTTACCACCTGTTGGAACAATGGTATTATTTATTGTACTATTAGGAGTATTTGCAGTTGGAGCACCAGGAGTACCAGGAGGAACAGTTTTAGCTTCACTTGGACTTATCATCTCTGTTTTTAGGGTTTTCGATGAAACAGGAACTGCTTTAATGATAACAATATTCGCTTTACAAGATAGCTTCGGTACTGCTTGTAACATTACAGGTGACAGAGCTCTAGCACTTATCTTAAATGGAATATTTAAAAAGAAACAAGC
>BNJT01001705.1_pt1 | contig 14035 bp, 17 predicted proteins | sample 8540491 | NCBI WGS metagenome assembly BNJT01 (sample SAMD00202455, study PRJDB9452) | human saliva metagenome | host: Homo sapiens
AGAATTATTTCTTGGATGTCTTTTTGTTTCAAAAATCAAAGTTCACCCCAAAATTCACCCCATATTCACCCCATCAATTTTTAAACTACGAAAAGCAATATCACCTACAGTCTGATTGACTTTATCTTTGATATTAACGTAAGTTTTTGTAACTCTTTATCACTATGAGTAAGAGCTTCTGAGAAGGCTTCAAGAGAAACACCTGCTTGTTTAGCAAGAGTAGCACCAGTATGTCTTAGTTTGTGTGGTGATGCTGGTGCTAATTCGAGGATGTCTTCGTCTGACTGATTTCATCTTGATAAAACTTAAAAATTTTTCTAATTATAACGAAGCATAGTCAAAAAGCTATGACCTCTATATTCACAAAAATCCAGACCAATACTAGTCCAGATTTCTTGTATATTAAACATTCTTTTCAAAAGAATGGAAGAACGGCTGTAACGGCTTTGTCAACGCAATTATTTAACTGTGAGAATCCGACGCACATAAATTTTTAAATGGCGTCTCAGTCACATTTAAATTTATGAGACGCTTAGACGTTAGGCTTTCAATTTGTCAAATTTTTGCTTTTGACATTTGCCTTGAATTCTTCAAGTTTAGCCTTGCGTTCGGCTTTACGTTCAGCCTTCATTTGTGCACGTGCCTGGTTGTAGAGGTCTTCTTGGACTTGCAGAGTCGCTTCGATTTCGGCTACGACGGTTGCTACATCCCAACGCACGATTTGGGTGTCGTACTTGGTGAAGTAAGCATCGATGACTGCTTCGTTGTTTTCTTGCACCAAGGCGACAACGGCTGTTTCGCCGTCGATCAATTTTTGAGACACAACGTCAATCAAGCCAGCTTCTGCCGTATCAACGGTATCACCAGCGACCAAACCATAGAGGCTGCCAATACCATAACCAAACAAGACGCCGATAGGACCACCCAAAAAGCCCGATAACTGCACCGAGCAAGCCACCTTCTGGGTTGCATCCGTCGTTGAATCTTCAAAGTCATAGCGTTCTTTTTCAACGATGTGACCGTTTTCATTTTTGACCAAGGCGATTTGAGCAACCTTGGTCGTCTGAGTTTGGCGGAAAGCCTTCAAATCCGCAAAGGACTGATAAGCTTCGCTTTCAGTGTTAAAGACTGAAACTACTAGGTTTTCCATAGTTAGTACCTCTTTTTCTAAATATATACGTTCATTATAATACAGTTTCAATCACTTTTCAATCATTTTAGTGCGACATTTTAATTGATATGTCGCGTTTATCAGCGTCAAAGAACAGTTTCAGGCGCGGTATATCTTTGCCATATCCCAGCCCAGACACTCTGGCGACTCTGAGTGATTATCAAGAAAGGCGTCCAGCAACATCTTAAAAGCCTCCCGTGCAAAAAGTAAATAAATAGTGTTTTTCCTGTATGCCTGTCACACGGCTAAAAGACCGCTTGACCAAATCTTCCAGAAAATTATAGCAGATATTATGTACCAGCTCTGTGTAGCGAGTCTGATGAGCGTGCCGAATCACATCGACACTTTTATAGAATCTGCCAACTGTTTCCTTATGGTCGAATCCTTGAAAGAAGTCGCTTTTATTCGTCGGTCAAGACAATTAATTTGGCTGGTGCAACTGATTCGCCAAGCTATGAACAAGCAATTATTACCTTTTGAAAGCAAAAATGGCAATTATGAAGGTGAAGCTACTCAGGTCTTAGTTCTTCTATCCAATTACTATGCAGACAAAAACTATTTGATGAAAATACAGATGAATATGGAAATATCTTGATTTTAAAGGATTCATCCATCATTTCTAAATTATCGGCTATCCCAGATTTATTAAAAAGGGGATCTAGTAGGTAACAATAATATCGAATATATCAAAAGTACGCAATATTAGGATTTCTTCAGAGGTTGAGTTAGAGTCAGATGTTGATGGGGATAAGTCGGATAATCTGCCAATAGATATAAAAATACTAGAAAACAGGCTTGAAAAAGGCTCGTAAAGCTAGCCAGTTCTCTAAACGTTAATTCGTTGCTGGACAGCAGAATACAAACGAAAACACTTTGCATCTTGCAAGGTGTTTTTTTCTATGAGAACTGGCGGTGCGCAATTAGGATAGCTCTAGCGACTTTAGTCGCATAGAGATATGCTATGCACAGTTGCCTCAAGAAAACAATGCTTCTTGGTCCACCCTGTTAGACAAGCTTCAAAACCAAGGAATCCAACAGATTTCTCTTGTAGTTACAGATGGCTTTAAGGGGCTTGAGCAGATTATCAGTCAGGCTCACCCATTAGCTAAACAACAATGTTGCTTAATTCATATTAGTCGAAATCTAGCTAGTAAAGTGAAACGAGCAGATAGAGCGGTTATTCTGGGGCAATTTATAATGATTTATCGTGCTGAAAATTTAGAAATGGCAGGACAAGCTTTAGAGGACTTTCTCGCCGAATGGAAACCAAAGTATAGGAAAGTCATGGAAAGTCTGGAGAAGACGGATAATCTTTTAACTTTTTATCAGTTTCCCTACCAGATTTGGCACAGCATGTATTCGACAAACCTCATTGAGTCTCTTAACAAAGAAATCAAACATCAAACGAAAAAGAAGGTTCTTTTTCCTAATGAGGAGGCTCTGGAACGTTACTTAGTTACGTTGTTTGAAGATTATAATTTCAAGCAAAGTCAACGAATCCATAAAGGGTTTGGTCAATGTTCTGATACACTTGAAAGCTTATTTAATTAACACTCCGTAACTCTACTTAAGTGTTTACACATAATTATTTACAGTATCAAAAAATAAAGTATATTGTTTTCATCATAATATAATTAAATATCAGTATAGAGAATTTTATCTATATATCAGATATCAGCAATTGCTTTTGCTGTCATTTTTCGCTACAATAGTTACAAGGAGGAAATAAACATGTTAAAAGAAGTATTAAACGTCGCAAAAGTTGCGAAAAAATCATCTCTCTTCTTAGGAGGGGTAGCATTTGGGACGCTTGGCTTGAAAGTCTTAGCAAGTAAAGAAGCTAAGAAAGGCTATTCTAAGGCCTTGGCTAAAGCTTACAAATTGAAAGATGGACTGGATGCATCTGTTTCTGTTGTAAAACAACACGGTGATGATGTTTTACAAGACGCTAAATATTTATACGAACAGGAAAAGAAAGAAGAACAATTAGATAGCCTGACAGGTGAATAATATGTCTTTTAAAGTGCTACACAGAGGATATCAACATATCCGATTATCGTCCTCGTTTTCACTGACCTTGGATATTCAAGATTATCTTCGTTCCTTGGCTAAAGATGAAAAAGGGATCGACTCTATTCAGTTTTATATGGATCAGCAGCACTTTACTCTACGTATGAAAGAAGGCTTCTCTGTATTAGAAAATGCAGAGGCCTTTTTTAAAAAAAATTGACAAGGGGAAAGTTTCGGACTTGATGACTCTTCCCATTCGTAGAGAAGAGAGTGCTTATTCAATTGTATCGGGTGCAGCGATTAAGCGTTTGCTGTTTCGAAGTTTTGTACCCTACCCTATTCGTTATATTTGGACTTGTTATCAGGCTTTGGGTTATGTCAAAGAAGCCTATCAAACTTTAGCGCGCAAGGAACTAACCATGGAGGTCTTGGACTGTTCGGCCATTTTGTTGTCCTTGTTTATGAACCAATCCAAGACAGCTAGCAACATCATGTTTATGCTTGATTTGGGTAATCATCTGGATCAGTGGTCTTTAAAAAAAACAGCAACAGATTTGGAACAAAGCCTTCTTGCTAAAGAAAGTGATGTTTTCTTAGTGCGGGGAGACATGGTCATCAGCATCAAGAGTTCTGATGTTCAAGTAGGTGATGTATTAGTTGTCTCCCAAGGTAATGAAATCTTGTTTGACGGCCAAGTGGTTTCAGGATTAGGCATGGTCAATGAGAGTTCCTTGACTGGAGAGAGCTTCCCTGTTGAAAAGAAAGAGGGAGATTCTGTATGTGCGAATACTGTTTTGGAAACAGGAGAGTTAAGAATTCGTGTGACTGATAATCAGATAAACAGTCGTATTTTGCAACTCATCAATCTGATGAAAAAATCTGAAGAGAGTAAGAAGACAAAACAACGTCATTTTATTAGGATGGCAGACAAGGTTGTAAAATATAACTTCTTAGGTGCTGGTTTGACTTATCTGTTAACAGGTTCGTTTTCAAAAGCCATTTCCTTTTTATTGGTGGATTTTTCATGTGCTCTAAAAATATCCACACCTGTAGCCTACCTTACGGCCATAAAGGAAGGTCTAAATCGAGAAATGGTTATTAAAGATGGTGATGTATTAGAAAAATATCTGGAAGTGGATACTTTCTTGTTTGATAAAACGGGTACCATCACGACGAGTTATCCTTTGGTTGAAAAGGTTCTTCCTTTCGGAGATTATACTGAGAAAGATATTTTAAGAATAAGTGCATGTTTGGAGGAACATATCTATCATCCTATTGCCAATGCAATTGTTAAACAAGCTGAAATTGAAGGCATTGAACACGAAGAAATGCATGGCAAGCTTCAGTATGTTGCAAGCAAAGGGATTAAATCGCAAATTGATGGTCAATCGGTTGTCATTGGAAATTATGTACTAATGCAAGACGAACAGGTAAGAATTAGTTCTGAGCAGCTGGCCTTGATTGAGCAATATAAGACTCATTACAATTTATTGTTTTTGGCTTATAAGAAAGAATTAATTGGGATGTTTTGTATCCACACTCCCTTGAGAAGCGAGGCGAAAGTTGCATTGAAAAAGCTAAAGCGCCAAGGGAAAAAACTGATTCTGGCAACTGGTGATACGTTGGCTAGAACAGAAGAGTTGGTTAAAGATCTGCCATTTGACAACGTTTATACTGATTTAAAACCAGATGGTAAGTTTCAGTTGGTTCAGGAATTACAGAAAGCTGGCCGAACTATTTTGATGGTTGGAGACGGGTTAAACGACTCTGCTGCCTTGACGCTTGCAGATATTGGGGTTGTGATGAATGAAAGTGCTGATATTTCTAAGCAGATGAGTGATATTTTATTATTAGATAATCGTTTAGATTTCTTCGAGGAATTGAATTCTTTATCTGAATCGTTGCAGAAATTAATTCAAAGAAATATTCAAGAAACAGTTGTAATAAATGGAAGTTTAATTGGATTTGGGTTGTTAAATTGGTTAAGCCCATCTAATCTTTCGATATTGCACAATCTGACTACTTTAAGAATCGTCCTTCGTAGTCTTTCTATTAAAAGTAGGTAAGAGACCGAGAAGCTGAGGTTATAAAAACTAAAAGGAGTTGTCTCATTTGAGAATAACGGTTCTTTGTCAACTGTAGTGGGTTGGTGGAAAATTATACCCTGGAGAGGACCAAATTGGTTCTCTCCTTTTAAATATTGAAAAAACCATTGGCAGTGGACATACTTTAAGACTATATATTTCTGAAACTAGTTTCACAATACAAATATTGACATGCAATTATTAATTGGTGGATTTTAAGTTGACATCTACAAAGGTTAATGTTAGAATACATTCAAAAATATATTTGAATGAGGTGTTTTATGATTCAAAATATTGTTACTTCAATAATCCTGTATTCTGGGACAGCCGTAGACTTACTTATTATCCTAATGTTATTTTTTGCCAAAAGAAAAAGCAGAAAGGACATCATTAACATCTATTTAGGACAATTTCTAGGCTCTGTTAGTCTAATATTCCTAAGTTTGCTTTTTGCATTTGTCTTAAATTATATTCCTAGTAAAGAGATTTTAGGTTTACTCGGTTTGATTCCAATTTTCCTAGGCCTCAAAGTTTTGCTTTTAGGAGATTCTGATGGAGAAGCTATTGCAAAAGATGGTTTGCGAAAAGACAATAAAAACCTGATTTTTCTAGTCGCTATGATTACTTTTGCAAGTTGTGGCGCTGACAATATTGGTGTCTTTGTCCCATATTTTACCACCTTAAATTTAGCGAATTTGATAGTGACTTTACTTACTTTTCTAGTCATGATTTATCTCTTGGTTTTTTCTGCCCAAAAATTAGCACAAGTCCCTTCTGTTGGAGAAACTTTGGAAAAATATAGCAGATGGTTTATTGCCGTTGTCTATTTAGGATTGGGGATGTATATCCTGATTGAAAACAACAGCTTTGACATGCTATGGGCTGTGTTAGGCTAGGAGAAAAAATTATGAAAAAAGATAGTATCTGTCAAGTGGATGTTATAAATCAACAAAATGTTACAACCGCAACGAACTACCTTGAAAAGGAAAAAGTCCAAAAATCACTTCGCATTTTATCAAAATTTACCGATAATAAACAGATAAATATCATCTTTTATCTCCTTGCCGTCGAAGAACTCTGTGTCTGCGATATAGCCTGTTTATTAAATCTCAGTATGGCATCTGCCTCCCACCATCTTCGTAAACTAGCCAATCAAAACATCTTGGACACTAGAAGAGAGGGGAAAATTATATATTATTTTATAAAAGATGAGGAAATCAGAGATTTTTTTAATCAACTAGGATAACAACTATTTTTACTACTTTTCCATGATTATAGGGAGATTATATATGAAATTTTTTGATGAAAATTACTCACAAGAAATACCTACTCGTATCAAATGTTTAAGAAAAAAGTATAATTTAAAGCAAAGCGACCTAGGTAATGCAGGTCAAGTTAGCCAAGTTGAAAAGGGAGGAATTTGAAAGAATTTGTATCTTTTATTTTTTGTTTCATTTATGCCCTATGCTACTGGAATAGTTAGTAGTCATTTCATGAATCATACGGCACAGCTCTTTTATGGACTGATCGTTATTGTTTCAACGGTAGCAAACTGGTTTTTACATAAAGTAATTGATAAACCCAATATAGATCAGAAAGAATTACTTGAAGCTACCGCACAATATAGGAAGTTATTGATACCTGACCTAATAATTAAAAGGAGTGGGATTGATTCTGTCCTTAATTCTCTATCCTCCGATTATGATGTATAGTGTTTTAATTGCAGGCATTTTTACATCATAACTTTTAAAAAAACACTATCCGAAAAAGAGTGAATAACTAAAAAACGGTGACCAAAGTTAGGTGTATTATTTTAATGCTTAGAGACCTAAACTATTCCCTATTTTAAAAATATTGATTCAGATTTTATGAAATTAAAAAGTAGATATTGTTCAGAAAATCCTTGATATTACGCTGTTTTTTTAGTCTAACTGAAATCCATACTTTTCCAAACCAGGCTTGAAAAAGGCCCGTAAAGCGTCACAATTTAGTAAACGTTAAAACTTATTTACATTTATTAAAAAGCATTTCGTATCAAAAAAATACGAGATGCTTTTTCTAACTTAATTTTTACAAATTGGATTTTTGAAGGACACCATGGACCTATTTTCAAGTTGATAACGACTACAAATTTGTTCTGGAGACCATGAAGATTGTAATCGCTCTTTAATTTCCTACTTCAATTCACAGGAGTCTAACTCGATTTTTCTTCCCTTCTGCTTCGCCAATTGTTCATTGTGTGTTTGTCTTTGCTTGTGCAGAGTAAGTGTCATTACCACATAATTCTCTTGAGAAGGTTGATTTGTGAACGCCCTAATTTTCTAGCTATTTGGCAGGGTTTGAGACCCTAATTCTAGGTAAGTCTCTATCTTAATTCGCTCAATTATGGTAATATGATGGTAGCTTATAGATTTCTCCCGTGTTCTGTTTAGTGTGGTTACTTACAGTTTACACGAGATTGGGCTCTATGAGTTTTTTTGTTGCACTATATTTTTACCATTTATCAAATATAAAAAAGTAAGCTCAGAAAATCTCTGATCTTATTCTCATATCTCTCAAACAACTTCCGTAAAATTTTTCGGTGTGATACGTTGTCCTGGCCCTACGTAAGTATAGGCGTGCAGGTACATGGCAGGATTGAAGTTGAGTTCGATACAGGTGCAATTTGGTAGCTCCTTACTAGCAGGCTTGGTGTAGTCTGGGATAATCAAATCGACTCCACAGGCCCAAGCCCCCCATAGCAGTCGCCATATCGGCGACTAGTTGTTTGTAACTCTCGCTCATCTGGTCAGTCATGTCAATGGAGTCGCCTCCAGTTGAGATATTAGAATTACCACGCAGAAAGGTTTGGCTACCTTTAGGCAAGACTGTATCAGGTGTGTAACCCTGCTGTTCCAACATGAGTAATTCAATATCACCCAGATTGATGATTTCAAGAGGTGAGCGATGGTCGCGGCCACGCAGAGGGTCTTGGTTTTTTTCTTTTTCGACTAATTCTCGGATGCTTGAGCTTCCGTCGCCTACGACATTGGTCGCGACGCGGAGCACGACAGCCTCGCATTTTCCATCCAAGATAAAGAAACGGTACTCGGTCCCTGCCACAAACTCCTCGACTAGCACATGGCTATCTTCCGAAAAGGCGATGTCTAGGGCTTTTTCATAGCCAGAAAGGCTTGTTGACTCTTGGAAGATGGAAATGCCCAGACCGAAGTTGGTGGATTTGGGTTTGACAACAATAGCAGAGTTGGCTATTTGTCCGTAGTACCGCAAGGCATCGTCCTTGTTAGCAAATTCTGCTCCCGCAGGTACTGGATAACCAGCCTTGTCCAAAATCTTTTTGGTCACAACCTTATTAGCCATGGCCAGTGGAATTACGTAGTTATCTTTGGATGTCATGTTGCTATTTTTAATGTACTCCACATGGTCACCATGCCAGAGTTTGAGAAATTGGTCTTCCTCATCTAAAATTTCTACGTTCAAGCCCAGCTGAATGGCGTCAAAGAGAATCATTTGGGTGGAGAGTTCCATGTTTTCATAGCCTTTGAGGGCATAAGGTGCTGTCCAAGCATAGTCATGAAAGGCTTGTCCTTGTTGTTGGCCAAATTTTTTTCAAGGGACCCTTCTTCAACCTGCTCTGCTATTTTTTTCCAGAAAAGGGTCAAACGTGGATCAAGAAGAGAGCCTCCACCTTAGTGATAAGCTGGCTATAATAGTCATCCAGTCCAAAGTGAGCGACGATGTCCTTCATGGCTGTCACGATAGGTTTAGGGTCAGCCTCTTTAGGAAGTGGTGTGTGGGGATGGCTGAGAGCGATTTGGTTGTTGAGAGTAGCAGCTACTGCTAATTCTTCGTCGACTTGCTCCATGTCGTCTAGCCACAAGAGTGCGAGTGCAAAGAGGTGGGTGGTGTCTAGTGTTTCTTGGCTGATTGCCAGTGGCTCAAAGGGGTTGAGGTCAAAGTTGCGGAACTCTAGATAGGAGATGCCCTTAGTCAAAAAGTCCCGGCTAGTCTTAGCACCGCGTAAACGGATGGCAGAGTAAAATTCTTTTTCAGAGGACAGTTGCCCAGATCCAACAGCGTTTCGATGTCGGTCACGTATTGCTCCAGTGAAGAGAAGGAAATGTGAACATCGGGGGCATTGACATAGCCGTAGTTGGAGTTACGAATCGACCGCACGCAACCAATTTCATCTGTCAAAAACCCTTTTTCTGCTAGCGGGCTTGCTCCGTAAAGGTAGGTCAAGAGCCAGCGATAACACAAGAAGTTCTGAGCTAACTTGAGATAGAGGGCATTCTTGAAGGTCAGTAAATCGTCATAGTCACTGACTTCAAAGAGCTGCTGGGTCAGATCTTTGCCGAGTTCAAAATTATAGTGAATTCCAGATATGGACTGGAGCAATTTGCCGTAGCGTTCTGCCAAACCAACTCGGTATTGATACTCGTAGTCACTTTCCAACTGGGCAATCTGAATCTCTTCTTCTACAATCACAGGTGGCATGGATAAAGGCCAAAGATATTCTGACTTATCCATTGAGCGAATAGCCACATCGGTGATGGCCCCGAGGAAGCGACGAGCTTCCGTGGTCGACTGTGCTACCGGTGTAATGAGCTCTAGTTGAGGTTCGCTATAATCTGTCTGGATATAGGGATGGAAACTGCGAGAACCCAATTTTTCAGGGTGTGGCGTTTGAGCGACACGGCCTTCAGTATTGATTCGTAGAGATTCGCGCTCCAGACCAAAGGTAGCTTGTAAGATGGGAGTATTTGGGGATAATTTTTGAAATACGTTTGATAGGTTCATGATTGGGCCTCGAAATAACTAGTTTCTCTATTATTTTATCAGTTTGTTAAATAAACTCAACTTTCTGCTACGGAGATGGAGAAGGAAATGCTCGGACGAATTGACTATTTACTTGTATTAAATATAAGCAAAAGCATTAGTAGAAGTATTGAAACTACACCTAATAGTTTTTTCCCCACACTTAATCTCTCATTTCTGTCTTTTTTTCGTAGACAGTTATAAAGTCGATCAGAATAAACCTTGTAAGTGTATAAGTTAATTCTTACAGACCTAAACTATTCCCCTATTTTAAAAAAATAATGATTCATATTTTTATGAAATTAATTAGTAGATATAGTTCTGAAAAAGCCGTTATATTACGCTGTTTTTAGTCCAACTGAAATTCATACTTTCCAAACCAGGCTTGAAAAAAGCTCGTAAAGCATCACAATTTAGTAAACGTTAAAACTTATTTAAACTTATTGAAAGCATTTCGTATCAAAAATACGGGATGCTTTTTCTGTTCACCCCAAATTTTTGTAACTAGGTGATACTTGAAATTAATACAAATTTGGTTGTTTTTGATAAATCTAAGCAACACTAAATGATGAAGTGAAAGGGGATGAATCTTTGATAGTATTCATTTATTGTGAAATATGATATACTTATTAATTAGATGGATGAATACTTCTAGAGTTAAATATAGCATAATAGGGACAGACTTTTTGGTTTATTTTTGTTTGTAGTCGGATTATGAAAGAATATCCAATATTATGCGATAAGATAGAATGTTACAAAAAAGAAAGGGGATGCAATCCGATGAAGAAAGACAGATTAATTGTATTGACAGATGCTGTTCTAGCAATTATTATGACCATCTTGATTTTAGAGTTAGAAAAACCAACAACACCAAGTCTTGAAGCTTTTTGGGATTTACGGCAAAATTTCTTTGCTTGTTTTCTTTCCTTTTTCTGGTTGGGATCGTTATGGATGGCACTAAACACATTATGGGAAAAGGTTGAGAAAATTTCCTCAGAAATTATTTGGTGGAATTTGTTTCTACTCTTGGAGCGGCAGGAGTTCTCTTTGGAGAATTTCATGCCATCCAAGATACCAGTCTGAATGATGTGGTGGACCGGATCTATATAAATGTCAAGGATTTACCGTTTCAGTCCTTGGGAGCTTTAGCTAATATCCTGTCTGATGTTAAGAAGGGACTGATTCAAGACAGTCATATCTGGTCTTTCTTCCAGTCATTTTTTTCAAACAATATCAGTTGATAATCAGCTTAAATCAGATCTATCAGTTTGTCTATCTTTCTCTGATGGAGATCATGTCCTATCTTCACTTTGATTATTGGAAAAAAAACGGCTCGGTCAGGAGCTAGTATGAATAAGGAGAACAAATGAGACGTTTAAAAAAATGTTATGGCATATTATACAGGTTACGGGTTTTTACTCGGTTTGCTCTGAGTTTTGTGACCTTTGTTTTTGGGTCAGGAGGCGTGCTTTTCCTAGTTGAACCTGCTATCACAAATTACGGAGACGGTCTTTGGTATGCTTTTGTGACTTCGACGACTGTCGGCTACGGGGATCTCCTAGCTGTGACCTTGATTGGAAGGATTACCAGTGTCTTCTTGACGATTTATGGGCTCATATTTTTTGGCTGTTTATCAGCTGTTATTATTAATTATTATACCGATTTAAATAAGGAAAGAGGAGAGGACAAATGACTGCCAATTATTCAACACGGGAATACCGTGAGAAATTATACGATGACCTTCATGTTCGATTAAGAGATACAGCTGATTTTTGATGTGTTCGATTTTTATTGCCTCTATAGGTCTAAATATGAATTCAACAGCAGTCGTTATTGGAGCCATGCTGATTTCCCCTCTTATGACACCGATTGTTGGACTGGGATTCGGTTTAGCTATTTTTGATACACGTTTAATCAAGCAATCTCTACAGGTTTTACTTACTCAAGTATTGGTCAGTTTGCTTGTCTCGACTTTGTATTTCTGGATGTCTCCCTTATCTTATGCAAGTAGCGAGTTGATTGCACGAACCTATCCAACCATTTGGGATGTTCTCATTGCTATTGCTGGTGGGATAGCAGGTTTCATTGGTTCAAGGAAAAAAGAAGCAAACAATATCGTACCAGGAGTAGCCATCGCAACAGCTCTGATGCCACCTATCTGCACTGCAGGATATGGTTTAGCTAATGGAAATGTACGATTTTTATTTGGGGCTCTTTATCTTTTCTTAATCAACTGTGTCTTTATCATGCTAATCAACATTGTTGGAACAAGATTTTTGATGAGAAAATCTCCCTTAAGTTCATTTAATGAGCTAAACATTAAAATGAAAATTGGATTGATATCCTTGATTGTATTATTGGTCCTTCCAGCCAGCTATTCAGCAGTCACTCTGACGATGGATCAAGCTCGAAAAGAAGGGATCAAACAGTTTGTAGAAAATGAGTTCGCCAATCATACGGTCATTAATCAAGTCTACAAGTCAAGTAGCAATGAATTAGTCTTGACGGTTGTTGGAGATCCGATTTCAGAAGAAGAATTAGAAACACTCCACCAAAAACAAGCCTCTTACGGTATTCAATCTGTTCAATTGAAAGTGAATCAAGTTCAGAACTCGCCAACATTAGATAGTGAAGCGACCAAGGAATTTTATGAAAACATTGACAAGTATATTGATCAAAAACTCTCTGAAAAAGATTCACAAAACGATCTCGTAAAAGAAAATGAAGCAGACAAGGATTGAGGACAATGAACTGAATCGGTTTTTACGCCGTGTTTTTCTTGTATCTTCCTCTTTCTTACTTATAGCAGGTTGTTTTTGCTTGAATAAGAAATAAATTAGAAGTTCTATCATCTAAGAAAAATGATGAAAAAAATCATTTAACTAATGGTGTGAACGTTTAGTGTTTATCAGCTCCATTCTCTGTAATTTTGGGGGTAAAATCCACACCATTTAGATAAAATTAGTTGAATTTGATTGGAAAAACGCTTTTATAAAAGCGGAGAAAAGTCTTGATATTACGCTGTTTTTAGTCCAACTGAAATTCATACTTTCCAAACCAGGCTTGAAAAAAGCTCGTAAAGCATCACAATTTAGTAAACGTTAAAACGTTAATGAAAAGCAGAATACAAACGAAAAACACTTTTGCAGTTTGCAAGGTGTTTTTCTATTCTAATATATAGTTTACAAATCAATAGCAAACAAAAACCACCCCATCTCTCCAAGTCCAATAAGACTGTAGAAAATAGGGTGGTTCCAGAATGTTAACGATTAGTTATCGTCTTTGTGAAGGATGTTTTTCACACCGTTGATAGCTCCTTCAACAGCTTCTTTTGCATCTTCAACAACTTCTTTTTGCTTTTGATGCAACTTTTTCAGCAACGCCTTCAGCTTCTGTTTTTGTGTCGCCGGTTACTTTACCGAGACCTTCTTTAACAGAACCTTTAACTTGGTTTAATTTATCTTCTAATGACATAGCGCCACCTCCGTTAAGTAAATAGTTTTTAATCTGAATTCAAGACAGTTTAATTAAAAAAATTAAAACTATTTATCTCAGATTAATATAAGTATATGCCTTCTGGAATGGAAAGTCAAATTTTCGCTACGCTAATCTGAAAGTTGGAGTGAGTCCTTACGATATCGTGAAAAAGAGGGATGAATAAGTTACTGCCTTGTTTTCTAATTGAAAAAACTTCAGTTTTCAGCTACTTCAAAGCAAAATCCTCCAGATGATTAAGGGATAATATATTGTAGAATCGTCAGGCTAGAAAATCTAAACGGTTGTTTTCTCCTATCAAAGCGGAGTAAATAACAAAAGAAGATGCCACTTTCTGTTCAAAAAGGAACAATTGAGGGCTACCTTGTCTACAAGTTTTTCCATGTGTTATACTTGTATATAATTGAATGGAAGAATGATATTGGAGAAAAGATGATATGAAATATGCCAAACATGG
>BNJT01000728.1_pt1 | contig 14004 bp, 24 predicted proteins | sample 8540491 | NCBI WGS metagenome assembly BNJT01 (sample SAMD00202455, study PRJDB9452) | human saliva metagenome | host: Homo sapiens
TATTCATAAGTTCAACTTTATACTTTATCTTATCCAAGTATTGTGATGATTACTCTAATTTTGCTTATCTTTTATTTTGTTGAGGATGAATTGAAGCAACCAAAGATAAAAGGTGCCCTCAGAAAAATTCTGGGCATGAAAAAGGCCTGACCATCGTTATGATAAACGGGGCTTAGCTTCAATCTCGAAATGATAAGATTTGTATCTAAAAAGGTAGAGTTTTTATTATGATTTGTGCGTAATGTGACATTTCGAAAAAGACGCTTTAAATCCAGCGTATGTATTGATTCCAGTAATGCTTGCTTATTTAACTTCTGTAAACACAACGTGCTTTGCGAAGTTTTGGTGAGTATTTCTTCAATTGAAGACGGTCTGGAGTGTTACGTTTTGTTTTTAGAAGTAAGGTACAAGCGTTCACCAGATTCTTTGTGTTCAAGTGTAATATTTACGCGCATGGTATCTCCTTCTATTATTCAGCTGCAGCAGCTTTTAGCGATCTTACGTCCTTTGTAGTATCCTTTATGATACACGGTGAGAACGTGAGTAATCTCCAGTAGTTTCGTCAAAAGTTACAGATGGAGCTGTTACTTTGTAGTGTGTACGACGTTTGTTTTTCTTCGCTTTTGAAGTGCGACGTGCAGGTACTGCCATTTTCTTTTTCTCCTTTAGATATTTTAAATCTGATTCAATCTACTGATTTTCATCAACTTTAATAGTATATCAAAACTTTTTGTAAAGTAAAGTTACTTGACAGATCTTTCAAAAATAGCAAGTGTCTCACAGAGAAAATTCCTCTAAAAAGGAAGAAAAAAGGCTATGCTTATGGTAGAATATTACTAACAAAAAGAACGAGGAGTCATTATGAAATTACAAAAAGCCAAAAGGTACACAAGATATTCTTCCTCAGGATTCTGCTAAATGGCAATATGTTGAAGAATTTGCTCGTGAGACATTTAAAAAATATAATTATGCAGAGATTCGTACTCCTATGTTTGAGCATTATGAAGTCATTAGCCGATCTGTTGAGATACGACAGATATCGTCACAAAAAGAAATGTATGATTTTTATGACAAAGGAGATCGGCACATCACTTTACGTCCAGAAGGGACAGCACCCGTCGTACGGTCTTATGTAGAAAAATAAGCTTTTTGCACCAGAGATACAAAAAGCCGGTGAAAACTTTATTACATGGGCTCTATGTTCCGTTATGAGCGTCCTCAGGCAGGTCGTTTGAGAGAATTTCATCAAATTGGGTTGAGTGCTTTTGGCTCTGACAATCCAGCTACAGATGTTGAAACAATTGCTATGGCAGTCACTTTTAAAAGAGCTAGGTATTCGCAATGTAACCCTTCACCTCAATACGCTAGGGAAGTTTCAGCGAGGTCGATCAGCTTACCGAACAGCCTTGATTGATTATTTGACTCCTCTCAAGGATAAATTATCTGCCGATAGCCAGCGTCGTTTAGAGGAAAATCCGCTTCGTGTCCTAGATAGTAAGGAAAAGGAAGATAAAGAAGCAGTTGAAAATGCACCTTCTATTTTTAGATTACTTGGATGAAGAAAGTCAGGCACATTTTGATGCAGTTCGTCAGATGTTAGATGGCCTCGATATTGCTTTGATGTGATTGATACTAATATGGTACGTGGTTTAGACTATTATAACCACACGATTTTTCGAATTTATCGCAGAGATTGCTAGGTAATGAGTTGACAATTTGTGCGGGTGGTCGCTATGATGGTCTCTGTTCTTACTTTTGGAGGACCTGAAACACCCTGGCTTTGGCTTTGGTATGGGGAATGGAGCGAATTCTTCTCAGTGCTTGAAAAGTCAAGGAGTTTCGTTGCCTTTAGAGACTCAACTGATGCGTATATCGCTGTTTTGGGCGCTAGAAGCAAAATAGCGGAGCTTTGGAGTTGGTTCAGGCACTTCGTAGTCAAGGTTTTGTTGCAGAGCGTGATTATTTGGATCGTAAGATCAAGGCCCAGTTCAAATCGGCAGATACTTTTCAAGCTAAGACCATCATTACCTTGGGAGAGGTGAGATAGAAGTGCCAGCAAGTCACAGTCAAAAATAATCAAACTCGTCAAGAAGTGACGGTTTCTACTTGAAGAGATTAAAACAAACTTCCAGGCTGTTCTCGAACAAATTGGGTTAGGGAGAAGTCTAGTAATAGGTAATAAAACCTTTTGTCTTTTTTAGTAAAAATTTAGAAGGAATCCACTGATGAAGAAGATAATCGTCCTATCTTTCATACAGGCAGTAGCTATATTTATCCTGACAGGTCTTCTCTGTCTATTTATTCGAGGAGACTTCTTTTTCCGCAGTTTAGCACCTATTTTTGGTCTTGCAGCGGGGTTGTTACGCTCTGTTACAGCGATGGTGAGTCTAGCATTGGCTCCGGATCTATTTGAAGACAAGAAGAAAAAATGATAAAGTCATTTTCTCTCTTTTTAATACGTATATGAGAGATGAAAATATAGCTTTAAGCTAAAAACCTAGAAAGACATATTTATAAGCGTCTTTTATGGTAAAATAGAACAAAGAATTAAAAAGTTTGGAGAAGAAGAATGAAACGTTCGATGTATGCTGGACGTGTTCGCACAGAGCACGTAGGTCAAGAAATCACCTTAAAAGGTTGGGTCGCTCGAAGACGTGATTTAGGAGGGTTGATTTTCATTGATTTGCGTGATCGCGAAGGTGATTATGCAACTGGTCATCAACCCAGAGACTGTATCACATGATGTGATGACTACTGCTGAGGGCTTGAGAAGTGAGTTTGTCATTGAAGTAACAGGACAAGTAGCAGCTAGAGAGCAAGCTAATGATAAGCTAGCAACAGGTGAAGTCGAGCTCCATGTGGATAGTCTTGTAGTGCTGAATACAGCTAAAACAACTCCATTTGAAATAAAAGATGGTATTGAAGCTAATGACGATACACGCTTGCGTTACCGTTATTTAGACCTTCGTCGACCCAAAATGCTGGAAAATCTTAAATTGCGGGCGAAAGTGACACATTCTATTCGCAACTATTTAGATGAGCTGGAGTTTATCGATGTGGAAACACCGTTTCTCAGCAAATCTACTCCTGAAGGAGCGCGTGATTATCTCGTTCCTAGTCGTGTCAATAAAGGACATTTTTATGCTTTACCGCAAAGTCCACAAATTACTAAGCAATTGCTGATGAATGCAGGGTTTGACCGCTATTACCAGATTGTAAAATGTTTCCGAGATGAGGATCTACGTGGCGATCGTCAACCTGAGTTTACACAGGTCGATTTAGAAACATCTTTCTTAACAGAGCAGGAAATTCAGGATATTACAGAAGGATTGATTGCTCGAGTTATGAGAAAAGAAACCAAAGGAATTGAGGTTTCACTGCCATTCCCACGGATGAAGTATGACGATGCAATGACTCTATATGGCTGTGATAAACCAGACACTCGCTTTTGAGATGTTGCTTTCAAGACTTGACAGAGCTTGTCAAGGAGGTTGACTTCAAAGTCTTTTCTGAGGCACCAGCAGTAAAAGCGATTGTTGTAAAAAATGCAGCAGATAAGTATTCTCGCAAAGATATTGATAAATTGACTGAACAGGCAAAACAGTATGGAGCAAAAGGTTTGGCTTGGGTTAAATTCTCCTCAAGGAGAGTTGGCTGGTCCCAGTTGCTAAGTTCTTTGCAGAGTTGACAAGTAAGTTGACAGATGCTTTACAGCTCAAGAAAATGATTTGGTTCTCTTTGTAGCTGATTCTTTAGAAGTTGCAAATGCAGTGTTGGGAGCTCTTCGTAATCGCATTGGCGAAGAGATCTTGATTTAATTGATCAAAGCAAGTTTAACTATCCTTTGGGTGGTCGATTGGCCCGATGTTTGAATGGTCAGAGGAAGAAGGGCGTTATATGAGTGCTCATCATCCCTTCACTCTTCCACAAGAAAGATTCTACACATGAACTAGAAGGGAGATCTCAGCAAGAGTTCGTGCTATTGCCTACGATATCGTGTTAAATGGTTATGAACTCGGTGGAGGAAGTCTGCGGATTAATCGTAGAGATTTACAAGAGCGCATGTTTAAGGCTCTTGGCTTTTTCAAAAAGATGAGGCAGAAGATCAATTTGGCTTCTTACTAGAAGCGATGGATTATGGTTTTTCCACCACATGGTGGTCTGGCATTGGGATTAGATCGGTTTGTTATGTTGCTCGCTGGAGAAGAAAATATTCGCGAAGTCATCGCCTTTCCAAAAACAATAAAGCAACAGATCCGATGACACAAGCTCCAAGCCTCGTTGCCACGAAACAACTAGATGAGTTAAATCTACAAGTAGAAATAAATGAAAAAGACTAAGTTTAACAAGCTTTTACGCTATATATCCGCCGGATGGCCTCATAATTTTCCGATTGCTGAAGGGTTCTTAGAGCATCTCAAAGGAAAAAGTATGATGAGAAAATATCAGCTTCGATTGTTTTACGGTATTTTGTCAGCAGTAGCAGTGAATTTCTTTTTTCAGCCAGGGCACTGTCTATTCTAGTGGCGCAACAGGATTATCACAGATTCTATCTGCATTGAGCCATCGATTGATTGGCATCGACAATTCCAGCATCATTGGCTTTTTACCTGATTAATATCCCATTGATGATTTTTAGCTTGGTATCAAATAGGACATAAATTTACGGTATTTACCTTTATAACAGTTAGCATGAGCTCATTTTTCATCCAAATTGTACCAGAGGTTGTGCTGACTAAGGATCCGATTATCAATGCACTGTTTGGTGGGGTTGTAATGGGGACAGGTGTTGGCTTTGCCTTAAAAAACAATATTTCAAGCGGTGGTACAGATATTGTCAGTTTGACAGTGCGCAAGCGAACGGGACGTAATGTTGAAGTGTCTCTTTTATGGTGAATGGAGTGATTATGTTAATTGCCGGTGTGACTTTTGGTTGGACCTACGCTCTCTACTCCATGATTACAATCTTTGTGTCTAGTCGAGTGACAGATGCTGTATTTACAAAGCAAAAGAAGATGCAAGCCATGATTATCACGAGTCATCCTGAGAAAGTCATTGAGAAGATTCACAATCGTCTCCATCGAGGCGCAACGATGATTAACGGAGCTGAAGGAACTTATAACCATCAGGAAAAAGTGGTTTTAATAACGGTCATTACTCGTGCTGAGTACAATGAATTCCAGCACATCATCCGAAAATCAGACCCTCAAGCCTTTGTATCTGTGGCAGAGAATGTCCATATTTTAGGACGCTTTTGTAGAAGAGTAAAGAGCTAAAAAGTGACAATACAGTTTAATATAGACTAGTCTCTCCTCATCATAAGAGGAAAATAAGGCTGAGACATTTTGTCTCAGCCTTATTTATTTTTCTTAAATTAGCTCTTTGTGTTTGAAAAATTGCTTACTTTTGCTTCTTTCTCTTTCTTCGTGATAAAAGAGCGAACGAAAGAACTGGCGATGAGGAGTGCAAGAATCCAGTAAAAAGGGTTAGAAATATCTTGAAATCCAAAGAAAAACTTCGTGCTAGACGGAATGTGATTTTTAGTGTGATTCTAGATAAGATTATCGTAACATAATTAAGAAGTTTTGTTATTACATTTTCTCTGGTGCTTCAACACCCTAATAGGCGAAGCGATTCTTTGAGTACCACAGCTGTAGATAGCTGAGAGCGAGACGGCTGTCACGCTCAGGACTTTCGTCCAAGATGCGTGTGTGTGCATAGTATTTGTTGAATGCTTGTGCTAAGCTAATAGCATATTGTAGCAATCAGTGACGGATCGTAGTGTCTGACGCACGCTTGATGATGCGAGAAAAGTCTTGAAGAAGTTTGATAATTTCCCAGCTTTCGGCATCATTTAAGTTGTAGCTAGCATCATCATCTGGTGTAAAATTCACTTTTACGCAAGATTGATTGAATACGAGCGTAGGCATACTGGATGTATGGACCAGTTTTCGCCTTCAAAAAGATACCATAGCTTCAAGATCAAAAGTCATAGCCATTGCGACGGTCAGTTTTCAAATCGTAGAATTTAACCGCACCGACACCAACTGCATGGGCAACCGCTTCTTTGTTTTCAAGTTCTGGATTCTTGTCTTCAATTTGAGATTTTGCACGGCTGATGGCCTCTTGCAAGAGTTGGCTCAAGAAGAATGATATTTCCTTTACGTGTAGACAGTTTTTGACGATTCTTAGTAACGAGACCGAAATCTACGTGAGTCATATCATCGCTCCAGTCAAATCCCATTTTTTGAGGACGGCTTTTAGTTGACGGAAGTGGTTAGATTGTTCTTGTCCGACGACATAGATACTTTCTTTGACAAAGTTATAAGTACGAGCCCGGTACATAGCAGATCGCAATATCGCGAGTGATGTAGAGAGTTGCTCCATCTGATTTTTAATCATAGCTGGAGGAAGGTCGACATCATCAAGATTGACAATGCTTGCTCCTTTGATTCTTCCAAGCAGACCCTTTTTTCTTCGAGGATTTTTGATGCTTCTTCCATCTTATCGTTGTAGAAGGCTTCCCCATTTAGGCTGTCAAATTCAACACCCGAGAAGTTTGTAAATGCGGTTGAATTCTACCAAACTTTCATCACGGAACCATTGCCAGAGCTCAGTTGCTTCTGGATCACCATCTTCCAATTTTTGAAACCAGAGGCGACCTTCTTCATCAAGAGCTGGATCAGTTTCGATTTCAGCATTGATTCGTACATAGAGTTTGAGCAGTTCATCAATTGGATTGGCTTCAACTGCTTCCTTGCTACCCCATTTTTTATAGGCTACCATCAAAAGACCAAACTGTTTTGCCCCAGTCACCCAAGGTGATTGATCTTGATTGTATTGTAGCCCATCTTACGGAAGATATTGGACAAAGCATCCCCGATAACAGTAGAACGCAAGTGACCGACTGAGAAAGGTTTGGCAATATTAGGACTTGACAGGTCAATAGTGATGTTCCCGCCATTTCCTTCTGTCTGTTGTCCGTAATCCGCCCCTTCTCGATCACTTTCTTTGATTACTGGCTCAGAAATTTCAGATTTATCTAGAAAGAAAGTTTGACATAAGGACCAGTTGCTACAACTTTTTCAAAGTGAGTAGTATCAATTTTTCTAGCAAGGTCAGTTGCAATGGCTTGAGGAGCTTTGCGCTCAACTTTTGCTAAAGAAAAGGCCGGAAAGGCAATATCTCCTAAATCAGAACTTTTTGGCTGTTCGAGTAAATTTAAAATAGCGTCTTGGTCTAGGCTGTCAATCACCTTGGCCAATTCGCTGGCAATGATTTGTTTGTTATCCATAGCTACTCCTTTGAGTCTTTTAATAGTACTATTTTATCATATTTTTAAAAAGAATCTTCAATTTTTTTAGGGATTATAATAAATTTTTGGTATAATTTAAGGTATAAATATACAAATATTGAGGAAATTATGAGCACGTCACGATTTGATTATGATTACAGATGAGAAACTAGGGACTCAGAAGGATATTCAGACTCGATTAGAAGCAGCTGGGAATTTATGTAACTCAGACGACTCTGTCTCGTGATTTACGTGAGATTGGTTTGATTAAGGTCAAGAAAAATGACCAATTGTATTATGTATTGGCACAGGAAACGAAGCGGATTGATTTGATCGAGCTTTTGTCATATCATCTTAGAGGGGTTGCAAGAGCAGAGTTTACCTTGGTACTACATACTCGTCTAGGGGAGGCTTCTGCTTTGGCTAATATCATTGATGAAAATGCTGATGAACGCATTCTTGGTAGTTTAGCGGGTGCAGATACGCTTTTATTGATTTGTTGCAATCAGGAGTCTGCTAAAGAAATTGAAGATCAGATTTTAGAGCGCATGTAGAAATGAGATATAAAACAATCAAAGGCTGAGACAAAAGTTTCAACCTTTTTTTCAATTTATGGTAAAATCAGGTATGACAATCATGGAGTCATTTTGAGATGATTAGAAGCTCAAAAGGTGTACAAGAAACAAATACTCAAGATGGACTTTCTGAGTTTACAGTAAGAGAGGAACGTATGGCAACAGAAAAATTATCACCAGGTATGCAACAGTATCTGGATATTAAAAAAGACTATCAGGATGCTTTTTTGCTTTTTCGGATGGGAGATTTTTATGAGTTGTTTTATGAGGACGCAGTGAATGCTGCTCAAATTCTTGAGATTGCTATTACAAGTCGAAATAAAAATTCAGAAAATCCGATTCCGATGGCAGGAGTTCCTTATCATTCTGCTCAGCAATACATTGATATCCTGGTTGAATCTGGTTATAAAGTAGCTATTGCAGAGCAGATGGAAGACCCGAAACAGGCTGTAGGTGTTGTAAAACGTGAAGTTGTCCAAGTGATTACACCAGGGACCGTAGTGGACTCTAGTAAGTCAAGTGGAGAAAATAACTTTTTAGTTTCTTTGGATCGCGAGGAAGATCAGTACGGATTGGCTTATATGGACCTTGCGACAGGAGAGTTTCAGGTGACGACGCTGGCTGATTTTGATCAAGCTTGTGGAGAGATTAGAAATTTACAAGCTCGAGAAGTGGTCGTTGGTTATGTTTTGCCAGAATCTGAAGAGAAAGTTTTATCAAATCAGATGAATCTTCTTTTGTCCAGAGTTGAAGATGTCCTAGAGGATGTTCAGCTACTGGGAGATGAGTTGTCTCCTTTAGAGAAGAGGGTGGCAGGTAAGCTACTACACTACGTTTTTCAGACACAAATGCGGGAGCTCAGCCATCTTAAAAAAGTGCATCATTATGAGATTAAAGACTTTTTGCAGATGGATTATGCGACAAAAACTAGTTTAGACTTGACTGAAAATGCACGAACTGGGAAAAAACATGGCAGTCTTTTTTGGCTCATGGATGAGACAAAGACCGCTATGGGAGGTCGCTTGCTACGTTCATGGATTCAACACCCTTTGATTGATAAAGATCGAATCACCAAGCGTCAGGATGTGGTTCAAGTTTTTCTAGACTCTTTCTTTGAACGCAGTGACTTATCGGATAGTTTGAGGGGAGTATATGATATCGAACGCTTAGCTAGTCGTGTCTCCTTTGGTAAGACCAATCCTAAAGATCTTTTGCAGCTAGCATCAACTTTGAGTCATGTTCCGCAGATTCGAGCGATTTTAGAAAATATAGCCAGTCCAGCTCTAGAAACTCTAGTCTCTAAGTTGGATGCTATTCCCGAGTTAGAAAAATCTTATTAGCTCTGCCATTTCCCAGACGCTTCTCAAGTTATCACAGAAGGAAATATCATCCAGTCGGTTTTGATGAGATCTTAGATAAATATCGACTTTGTCATGCGAGAAGGAACCAGCTGGATTTGCAGATATTGAAGCCAAAGGAGCGAGCGACAAGTGGAATTTCTAATTTGAAGATTGATTACAACAAAAAGGACGGCTATTATTTCCATGTCACCAATTCGCAGTTGGGTCATGTTCCAAGTCACTTTTTCCGGAAAGCCACTTTGAAGAATTCTGAGCGCTATGGAACAGAGGAGTTGGCACGTATTGAAGGAGAAATGCTAGAGGCACGTGAAAAGTCTGCTAATTTGGAGTATGAAATCTTTATGCGCATCCGTGAAGAAGCGGGGAAATATATCAAGCGTTTACAAGCTCTAGCTCAAACCTTAGCTACTATTGATGTTTTTGCAGAGTTTTGCGGTTGTAGCTGAAAACCAACATCTGGTTCGACCTAGCTTTACAACTAACAGGATCTTGAAAATCGAAAAAGGTCGTCATGCTGTTGTTGAAAAGGTCATGGGGGCGCAAAGTTATATTCCAAATAGTGTTGTCATGGATGCAGATACAGATATCCAGTTGATTACTGGCCCAAATATGAGCGGAAAATCAACATATATGCGGCAATTAGCTATCATTGTCATTATGGCTCAGATGGGCTCTTATGTACCTGCAGAGCTGGCGAGCGCTTCCAATTTTTGATGCCATATTTACTCGAATTGGTGCGGCGGATGATTTGGTTTTCTGGGCAGTCGACCTTCATGGTGGAAATGATGGAAGCCAATCGAGCTATTCGTCAAGCTAGTGAACATTCTTTGATTCTATTTGATGAATTGGGTCGAGGTACGGCTACTTATGATGGGATGGCTCTAGCCCAAGCCATTATTGAGTATATTCATGATCGGACGAAAGCTAAAGACTTTATTTTGCAACTCATTATCATGAGTTGACAGAGTTGTCAACTAGCTTGACACGCCTCGAAAATCTTCATGTAGCAACTTTAGAAAAAGATGGTCAAGTGACTTTCTTGCACAAAATAGAGGAAGGTCCAGCGGATAAATCCTATGGGATTCATGTGGCCAAGATTGCTGGATTACCTGTTGATTTATTAGAGCGGGCGGATTCAATCTTGACACATTTGGAGAGTCAAGATAAGCAGGTTGTTTCACAACAAAAAGCCACCACAGAGCAAATATCTTTGTTTGAAGCTACCGCAAAAGTAGCCCAGTGCTAGAAGAACTAAGAAATCTAGATATTTACAATATGACCCCTCTAGAAGTGATGGCAGCTGTTTCGAAAATGAAGAAAAAATTATAAAAATCGCAGGACCACCATTTTTAAAGGTCCATGCGATTTTTCTTTTATTTTTGCTGAATAACCCAAATTCTAGAGTCAAAGTCATAGGTTGGTGGAAGTGGAGACTGGTTATTATGCTCGCCACTAGATGCATCCGTAATGCTAAAGCCGGCCTGCATCAGCTCCGTACCATTATAATCATGTTGGTCAATCTGGTAAATAGCGTTGGGATTTAGTCCTTGCAATTTCAAGCGACGGAATGGATGGTTGACTTGGTTCAGCATTTTATAGTGAGCTAGAATGGCTATTTTTTTGTCCTTGCTGACCACCATCCAAGCAGTTTCCTGTGATTCAAATGGTGACAAAAAAGTCGATAAAAGCTACCACTATGAAGCAATTCTCGATACTGTTTGTAAAAAGAAATTTGCTGGGAGACCTCTTCTAGCTCTTGGGGATCGAGTTGGTTAAGGTCGAGCTCATAGCCAAAGGCTCCAAAGTAAGCCACATTGGCTCTGGTTTTTAGTGGTGTTATCCTGTTTAATTGGTGATTCGGTACGATAGATACATGTGCCCCCATAGAAGAAACAGGGATAGAGGAGGCTGGTTCCGTATTGATTTTCAAGCGCTCAATCGCATCTGAATCATCACTAGTCCATGCTTGAGGCGCGTAGAAAAAGCAAGCCAGGATCAAAAGCGTCCACCCCCTGAAGAACAAGACTCAAATAGGATATTTGGATAAGTGCTGGTGAGTCGCTCATATAGTTTGTAGACACCGAGTACGTAACGGTGGAAAACTTCTCCTTGCTGATCCGCAGGTAATTCACAAGAATAGACCTCTGTCAGTGTACGGTTCATGTCCCACTTGATATAGTCAAGCTTGGCTTCTTCGATAATGGCGGACATTTTTGGAAAATGTGTTCAATGACTTGATCAGATGTGAAATTTAAGACATATTGATTACGTCCGTGGCAAGACTGGACGATTCGGTGTATGGATATGCCAATCCGGATGTTCCCGAAAAGAGCTGGCTATCTTTGTTGACCATTTTCAGGTTCAAACCAGAGACCAAATTGGAGGCCGATTTCTCGGATTTGTTTTGCTAGATGGCCAATACCTTCTGGCAGGCGGTCAGGATTTACATACCAGTCTCCTAAGCCTGCTCGATCATTGATCCGCTCACCAAACCAACCGTCATCTAGTCACAAAGAGCTCTACTCCCTACTTGTTTGGCTGTTCGAGCAATCGTTAAAAGCTTTTTCTTCGGTAAAATCAAAAGTAGGTTGCCTCCCAATTATTAATGAGAACAGGGCGTTTTTCTCTTCCAAAATCCGCGGGCTAATCTAGTACGGAAGAGCTGGTGAAAGCTTTGACTCATGCCATTAAGTCCGTTTATCAGAAAAGACTAACAAGACTTCTGGACTGACAAATTGGTCATTTGGGAGCTAATTTCCATTCAAAGTGGAAAAGGATTGATACCAACTTGGAGGCGTGTAGTATCCCAAGTGTCCACTTCAGCTTGAATGAGAAAATTACCAGAATAAACAAAAGCAACTCCGATAACCTCGCCTTGATGTTCAGTTGTTTCCTTTCGTTTTAATGCTACAAAAGGATTGTGATGAGGACTGGAAATGCTACGATGTTGATTCGATGGATTGGATTCCTTGAGATAGTGTACGAGTCTTAATGTAACGTTCTCTTGCCCAAGCTCCAGAAAGTTGAAGCCACTCATAGTTTGCGTCAGGTAGATCTAAGTTTAAACTAGCAATTTGCTGGATATAATGAGTGTCTAAACTAAGATTACGGACCTCAACGTGGCGACTAATGACGGGTAGATCACTAAAAATAGTGTAGTGTAGATCTATTTCCACTTTTATAAGCTCATCTCTTAAAGTGACCACAATAGTTTGGCTCTCGTTTTCATCTTCTACATAAGTAGCTGGCAACCCGTCTAAAGTTGGTTTTCCTTTGAAAATATGATGTTTCATGTAACGAAAATCGCTTATTTTTGAACCATTTTCTTGGCGAATCATGATTGCAGGGGTGTCTAAAATCACTGGTCCCATATTCGGGGAATTCTTGTTTTAAATGTTCTAAAGAATAGAGAAAATCTCCTTCCTTTCGATAGGTTGTCATTGGACGAGAGCACATCTCTATTAAGTGACTATAATCTCTTTCAGGAAGAGCTTTTCCGTAGTAGAGATGCAGAAGTTTACCATCTTCGCTGATCGAAAAAGATATAACTGATTTGATCATTTCTAAGATGAAACTGCTGAGCAGATTCTAAAAAGTGGATGGAAGCAGCCATATGATCTCCTTTTTGTGTATTGGATTTTCCCATAACTAAGATTACTTCCATTATAAAAACACCCACTGATAAAGTAAGCGTTTTTAGACGATTCTTTGTTAAAATCTGACTTATTCTTCCGGACGTTTTCCTTTGAATCCAACCTGTTTTCTTCGGTAGGCAGATGGGGTGACTTTTTGATTTTTTAAAAGGCTTTTGAAAAGTTTTGGATGCTAGAAAATCCTGTTAATTGACTAATCTTTTTCAATAGAATAACTAGTCGTTACTCAAAAGATCAGCTAGCCATGTTGATACGAATTTGATAGATATAATCTTTGGTCGACAGGCCCCAGATTTGCTTTAAACAACCTGGATAGATAGCTAGGGTGAACTGCTAAGCGTTTTGGCAAGATTCGTAATCGATAATCCCCTGCCCACCTTCTTGATTAATGATGATATGGAGGGCTTTTTGGACATAGGGATTCATCTTTTTGACTTAGACGTGATGTATTGATATGGGGAGATGGATTTTGCTAACAACTGTAGGAAGTCGTAAGCCTGTAAATTTAGTTCGTTGACAAGCGTGTCGTCATCATATGCAAAAGCACTCGAAAATCAACGCTTTAAAGTCATATGGAGATTGAACATGGAAGGAGAAATGCTCTCCTCCAATCCCCATCTGCTGGAAGTATTCTTGCACTTTTTCTCCCCCGATCCCCATCCAAAAGATAGGTCCAAGGAAAAGTGCTGATCTGCCTGATAGAAACTTGATACACCAGGCGGAATGATGAATCCTTGTCCTGCTTTGAGTGAGTAGGTCTGATCTTTGATAGAATAGGATCCTCCCTCTAAAATAATATGAACTAAAAACAATCTTTAACTGCCGGACCAAAACTGTGCTCAGCTTCAGTCTTAGAAAAGCCACAAAAGAAAAGTAGCAGTCTTTATAGTCGGGTTGTTTTTAGTAAATAAAGCGTATCTTCCATTTTTTTCTCCTGAAAGTCAAATTCTAACCAAAAAGTCAAAAATAAAACAAATTTTATTTTATTATAACAAAAATATGGTTTTGGAGTGGATTTCTTGATGCATTAGTAGGATTTGATGAATTGTCTCATCAAAAGAAAGGAAATGGCAGTCAACTTCTGATAGAGTCAATGTGCTATAATAGGAATTAGTACAAAT
>BNJT01001494.1_pt1 | contig 13984 bp, 25 predicted proteins | sample 8540491 | NCBI WGS metagenome assembly BNJT01 (sample SAMD00202455, study PRJDB9452) | human saliva metagenome | host: Homo sapiens
GAAGTCTGGCGAGAGATATGAAGTACCTAAGAGAAGGTGGATATGAGCTGGAGAAGTGGGTGGGCATTGATAACTTCCCAAGGATGGGGGCATGTCGAGACAGTAGCGCTTTTGTCCAAACTCGATGTCGATAAGCATATAGATGTTGAAATTAAGCTTGATGAGCTTGATTTGACAAGTGCTGAAAGTAAAGCGTCTTATGCACAAATCAAGGAATATATATTAGAAAAATTTGATTTAAAGGTTTCGACACTCTATATTGCACAGATTAAAAAAAGAAGTGTGGAATTGTACTGAGGGAGCATTATAATAAATCGAAAAAGAGAAACAAATTATTCCACAATGCACACCGGAAAAAGAGGAAGCTATCATGGATGCTTTAAGGCATTTTAAAATGATTTAAGAGAAAGGAGATGTATTATATGAGGTGGATATTAAAGATAATTTTATTTCCAATAATATTACTTCTATCAATACTAATTTCTTTCTAAAAATTCATAATCAGTGTTAGTGGAATGATTTTAGGAATATTATCGTTCTTAGTGCTATTAGGGTTCATTTACAGCACTTATACAAAAAGTCGCAACTAATATTTGAATCAAAGAATAGATATGTATTTATCTATTTTTGGATTAGTTAAAAAAAGTAGTTAGACAACTAGATTTTTTTAAGGTGAAAATAATGAGTTTATCTGATAAATTATTTAATCAAATAAAGCAACTTTCTACTAATATTACAGAGGAGAATTATTATGCCTGTCACGAGCAGGGATATGATATTTTTGAGTAAAATAAAGGATTTAGGTATCGAACAAGAGCATACATACAACCTGCTTTTTTTAAGTATCACAACAGTTTAGAGGATGGCTTGTCTAAAGAGTGGATTGCAGATCTGTTAGATTGTATATGCGGGTGGTGTGCTCCACATAAATACATTTGGGGAATAGAGAGGAATAGCAACTCTGATTTGTTATAACTATTTTTGTCGATTTGATCTTATGAGGAATAATATGGATTGTATACATGATAGAAACAGCAACATACTTTTTCAGCCTTCATGACAGCAGGGTGAATAAGATAAAATATCACAATAATACTTTGACATTAAAAAGTACATAAAAATATTCCAATTTGTGGATGATGAAGAAAAAAAGCATATCCAGGGTGAAATATGCTTTAAAAGATTGTGATGTGGACCTATGCAATGTTCTGATATTTAATAAAACCTTAGGTGAAGGACGTTTCAATGGAAAGTCTATTTGCTTACAACAGTTTATGGATGAATATTCAGGCTTGGATTTTGAAATAATTACTGAAGGATATTTTGGCAACACAACCACATATACAGGATGGCTTTTGGGAAAATGGAAAGGCTCCGGTGTCTGCAATTATGTACATTTGGAATAGTGGCGACATGGTGTATCGTGTCGAGAAATAAATTATATGTTTATATCATAGAAGTCATGTAGATGTCAGAGCTATAAATTTGAATTTGCTGAGGTGAAGAAAATGAATATTAAATTTGAGAATATTAAGATAAGAGAAGCTGAAATTTCTGATGCTAATATATTAACTAATTGGTGGAATGATGGGAAAGTAATGGCTCATGCTGGATTTCCAAGGGGATTAGGGACGAACATTAAAGAAGTAGAAAAAAACAAATTAAATCTTATGAAGGAAAATTAAGTAAACTTTGTATTATAGAAATTGGTAATATTCCAATTGGGGAAATGAGTTATGGAATCGGAGATGGCTTTGCAGAAGTTGGCTGGAAATTATGCGATGAAAAATTTTTCAAAATAAAGGCTACAGGGACAAAAATAATAAATAAAACCTTTGAATTTATATTTAATGATAAGAAAATAAATGACGCAGTTAATATAGAAAAAAATTATCTGGGATACTAATCTAAATAATAAAAAGAGCTCAAAAAGTATATGAAGATAAAAGTACATGCAATAAGAGTTAAGGTTGAAAAAGATGCTTGGGAAGATCAAAACGGAGAATTACAATCATCAGTATTATATGAAATGCCTAGGGAAAGATTTGAAAAAAATTACAGAAGGATAATTAAATAATATAGATAATCACTATTAGTAAATTGACTTCTAAACTAAAGAATCTATTGGATTAAGTATAGTTTATGTGTTGCTTAGAGCCATTATTTACTATGTGAGAGAGATAAGATGTTGATTAATCTGTTAATGAAACATCCGGATTATACACAAACAAAAATTGCGGAGGAGTTAGATTGGGGTGTTAATACTGTGAAATATTACATGAATAAGCCAAAAAAGAATTTTGTAATAATGCGTCATGGGACAAGCCAAAGCGGTTACTGGGAAGTGTTGTATAAGGGTTGAGGCGATGAAATTCCATGCACTCGCGAAACCAGACGGGGTTGAGACGATGGGCGCTTCAATTCTCGAACAAGTGCCATTTCATACGGGTTTCTGAAAACGGTAGATATGTTCCCGCGAACGAACGGACTTGAAGTAATCACTCTGCTTTCCAAACTGGAGTCAAAAAGACACATTAATGTGGAACTTCCAATTGATGAGATGGATATTACCTGTGCGGAGAGTAAGGCTACCTATGAACAAATCAAAAATTATGTTTTGGAAAAGTATGTATTTAAGGTATCTACACTGTATATCGCACAGGTTAAGAGAAAAATATGGTTTAGATGTTAGTGAACACTATAATATTTCAAAAAAATGAGAATCAGAAAATACCACAGTGTCCAATTGAAAAGGAAGAAGCTATTTTTGGATGCGTTGAAGCATTTTAAGATGTTGTAATATTAAAACAATAGGGGATTATAGACAGTGGCTAATATTGAAAGTATTAAACAAAAAATATTACAACTGGATGCAGGTTCGTTTCAAAATCTTTGTGATTCTTATTTATATAAAACGGGCTATCCGAGTATAGTATCTCTTGGTGGAGAAGCAGGTACACGAAAGACCACTTTAGGTACACCTGATACATATTTTATTGCATCAAATGAAAAGTATGTTTTTGTTGAATACACAACTCAAAGGACAAACTTATTTGCAAAAATTAGGGATGACCTTGAAAAATGTCTTGATACAGCAAAGACAGGTGTCCCATATGACAAAATCTCTGAAATTATTTATTGTCATACTTCATCAAACCTTACACCCTTTCAAGATAGTGAAGTAAAAAAACTGTGTGAAGATGTTGGAGTTAAGCTTGTAATTATTGGAATTGATAAACTTGCAGAAGATATATATCTTTTCCATCATAATCTTTCACGTGATTTTTTGGGAATATCAATAAGTACAGATCAAATTCAATCATATGATGAATTTATTAATAGTTACAATGCAAATAGAATGGCTACTCCAATTGACACTAAATTTCTATTCAGAGAAAAAGAATTTCAAGATATCATCAATGCTTATCTTAAAGTGGATGTTGTTATACTTAGTGGTTCATCAGGTACAGGGGAAAACACGTTTAGCTTTGCATTATGTAAAAACTCATGCAGATGCTAAGAATGAAAAAGACTTACTGTATTCATAGTAATGCATTACCAATATACGAGGATTTAAAAACTTTTTTTAGATAAACCGGAGATTATTTTTCTTTTTTTATTGATGATGCCAATCAATTGTCAGGACTGCAGCATATTATCCGATACGTTAGTATGAAACCAGAGGGATATAATGTAAAAAAATACTTATTACAGTAAGGGATTATGCACTTCAAAAAGTGATAAACGATGTTCGAGCAATTACTTCTTATGAAATTGTGAATGTAAATGTATTTTTCAGAGAATGAGATTAAGGAATTACTTGAAACTTCATTGGGCATTTCGAATTTAGACTATCAAGAACGAATTATAAGAATTGCAGAAGGAAATGCTCGTATTGCTATACTCGCTGGGAAAAGTAGCATGCAGTTCAAATCGTTTGGAGTCTATTGATGATGTGTCACAATTATATGAAGATTATTATGGTTCTAATTTAGAAAATAATCAATTTTTATAGACAAAAAAATCTGTGTATAACTTCTGGTATAATTGCTTTTCTTGAAGCAATTCATTTAGATTATATTGATGCACTTTTACCAATTTTACAGGAAAAAGGGTTAAATCGAGATAGTTTCATTGAAAATATCCGTATGCTTCACGAGCGGGAGATTGTCGATATTTGTAATGATAAAGCTGTTCGTTTTTTTCTGATCAATGTTTGTCTAATTATTTGTTAAAAATATATTTTCTTTGACAAAAATTACTTAGTTTATCAAAAATGATTAAAGCTTGCTTTTCAAGTTACAGAGAGAGAACTGTATCTTCTGTTAATACGTTACTTAATATTTTTTTAAAAATAAGGCACTTTTAAATTTTTGCTGAGAAAGAAATAAAGTTATTATGGGATGAATTATCAACAGAAAAAAATCGCCAATCTTCTTTGAATTTGTAAAAAGTCTTTTTTTCGCATTAATCCTACGGAAACACTTTTTGCTTTTGCAAAATGAAATTGAATCTGAAGAAAGAGCGATTTGTGAATGGATCGATATAGATACTGAAAAAAAGAAAAAAATTATCAACATGTGGAAAAATGATATCATTAAAATTCTTGGCGGATTTGCAGATATGACTGATTTGCCAACCGCTTGTGATTTGTTTTTTTCAATATTATCTAAAGCGACCAGATTTATTTATGGAATTTTACCATGCAGTTAATATATATTTTTGGTATTCAGAGGGCTTCTTTTCGTAATAGTTTTTTTATACTCAAATAACTTTTTTTGAAAAAAATAATAGAATATTCAAATGATTGGAAACAAGAATTTATTGTAATAATTTTTTTGCAGATAGCAGAAGAATTTCTGAAGTTAAATTTTTCTCCAGCGGAGGAAGGACAAAAGAATGCAATAACCATATATCAGATTCCACTAACTATATCTAAAGGTGTTGAAAAAAATATCGTGAGTTCATTTGGGAATCGTTAACTTCTTTGAGTAAAATTGAAAAGTATAGAGAAAAAAAGTTAGGAAATTCTTAGTTCTTATGGTGGCATTATTGACGATATAAGCATTCCTATTTTACAATTTGATTTAAAATATATTGAATTAATTTTTGAAGTTAAATTTTTCCACCAGATAAATTGACAAATTGCCTTTTAGCAGACAAAAATAGTGCAAGTTTTTAGCAGAATGAATTATTCTTGTGAATCCTTGTTTTTCTGAATATTTTTGAAGGAGAGGGCTTTCAATTATATTGTCTTCTTAAAGGACCAGATTATAAAAGAAACTGGTTATGAAGAAAAATAGAAAACAAAAGCAGCAATCAATTAATCATTACACTTTGAATTGTGATTTACAGATATTTAAGAAGTTAATTGATGTTTGCAACGGTATTTCTGAGCTAGATAACCATTCATATTGGGAGGTCGGTGAAGGATTAGGCATTGCCTTTGATGCTATTTCCGATAAAGCAGATTGGTATGTTGATGCAATTAAATATTATATCAAAAACGATACACCAAACAATTTACATCCATACCATCTAGTAGACAATTTATTTTCATTATTATCCGATTCAGAAGTGTATGAAATTATTATTAGTGAAGAATATAGTCAGAAAAAAATGCTTGGACATATGCATATTATCATGAATTACCGCCGGGATTAATTACAGAAAAAAACATTTACAAGGGCTTTATGATTTTTTTGAAAGATACTTCTGACAGATATATTACCTCATCATCAATGCGTGATGTAGATTTTTCTGGATAAGTATAATGCAATAGATGAATTAGCATTAATAGAAGGTTGCAAAATTATTTTTGGATAAAAAAAGAGTATTCCTCTTTTATCGTGGATATTTATTTTTGGCTTGTTATTTAATTATCATCATAATACACCAAGGGAAGTGATTCAAAAATTTAATTGCAATTTAGAATTGCTTGAAGAAATATACTATGCTATGTTGTCATATGATAAACATCATGATTATGACGGACAATTTTTTTGAAGGAAATATATTCGGTTAGACCTTCTATACTGGACAAGTATATAGATTATTTAATAAATAGTGATTCCTTTAGCGACCATCAAGAAAAAAACATTGTTGTTTTTTTGATTTGGACGATTTTGTAGAAATATATAATAAAATCTTTGAGCAGTTGATAAGAAACCGTCAATATTCTAGGTTGTCAGTACCGTATTTTTTTAGAATCTTTATTATTGCCAAAAGCAAAATGAGAAAAAGCTGTTAGAAAGACAAGATATGTGGATTCGACAATGTATTCAACGATTCTTCAATGATGAAGCAAAAATGTATTGCCTATTTTTCAGTTGTGTCAAAATTAGAGTTCAAAAAGAAAAAGGGAGTATATATTGCTCTTTCTTAAGAATAATCCGTTGTTCGAAGACTTTGAAAAAAATACCATTAACACCTACTTCTTGTAGCTGGTCAGGTAGCGCAGTACCTATGTATTCAGCTTGGATTGAATTTCTCGAATCATTGTTACCAAATTTTTATAGGTTTAAAGTGGATAAAACATAAAAAAACTATATTGAAACAAAAAAATTGATGATTTACAAAAACAAATCGAAGTGGAGCAGATAGACGAGATTTTAAGAGGATGATTTATAAATACAAAAAGACTGTATAAATATATAAGTAAAACTATCTGTGAATTGACATTTTCATGATGGTTTAACCTACAAATAAAAACAAATTTATCTAAATCTTATTTAAGGTTTAAAAAAACATTATGGATGTTGGAGATGTTATTAAGACTGGTTTGGACAATGGTGAGCATGTCGAGACGGTAGCGTTGCTATAAAAAGAGGAATCGTGAAAATCCTCCATTTTAGGCAGTTTTACAAGCATTTCGTCTTTGTGGAAAAATCCTGATGGAGGAAGAAAAAGCTCCTCAAAAAAATTATGCCAATGTGAATGTTTGTATTGATATGGTGTGTGGAGACACAAAGATTGATTTTGAAAGAGAGGACTAAGCAATGTTGAGATTGATCATAAAAATACTTTTGTTTCCAATCAGCCTGCTATTAAGTATCCTAATAGCTTTTATGACCTTTTTGCTTAGTATTGGAACAGTCTTGCTATACTTTTTCAAGATATTATGCGTTGTAGGAGCGATAGCTTTATTTATCCAAAAATAAAAATATTACTCGGTATAGAAGCATTGTTTTTAGGATTTTTGTTTAGTCCCTATGGCATTCCGATGCTTGGTGCAAGTATTATTGCGTTTCTTCAAGGGATAAATGATAGAATAAGGTCATTTTGAATTAGAATATGGAGATTGTAAGTGAATGATATTATAAAAAAATTAAATATGGAAAATAGAGACGAAGTAGTCAGATTCTTGAAAAGCATGTGGTCAGAAAGACCGATGCATTGTCCACTATGTGGAGGAGAGTTGGATTATTTTTCATAAAAAGCAAAAAAAGAGTAATTCAAAATGGATATGCAAAAAAACTGTAATAAAAGATATGATGCAATTAAGATTTTTGGAAGAACTTAATAATTGAAAATTTACTTGAAAAATTTTTTTATAAAAAAATGGTTACCAAAGATGATAGAGAAAAAAACTATCGTCTTTTTCTTTTGCAAAATTTCAAGGAGGGAGGTGAAACAATGGACTTTGACTATTTCTATAACAGGGAAGCAGAGGGCTTTAATTTTTTTGAAAGTGCCGGAAATATTAGTGGAGGAGAGGAGTTTCAAGGACTATCCGCAGAAGCTATTTTACTCTATGACATGCTTCTAAAAGATAATATTTTTAGGAAAGAACGACTTTTGATACAGAGCGTATCAAGGTGGTATTTGATTCTAAAAAGGTTACAGACCATCATGCCATTATTCCAACAGTAAGCTCACTAAGTGAGGATTTATCAGGCATTACTGAGAGTGAAGCAAAGGTATATAGGATTATTTCTAATAAGCTTCACGCAAGTGTTGGTGATATTTTGAGCATTGAAAAGAAAGAGATTAAAGAAAAGTTTACTCAACCTCCGAAACACTTTACTGAAGATACTCTCTTAAAGTCTGTGGAGATTGCAGGAAATGATGCCTTAGAAAAGGGTGTAGAGGTGGAAAGAAAAGGTCTTGGCACGCCGGCAACAAGGGCAGGAATTTTTGAAAGATATTGAAAATGAGATAAAAGAGGTTGTTCTGACATATAGCAAGTAAGCGGTTACTAATTTCAGAGTGAAAAAAATGTCCAAAAAGGCTATAATCTTTTGTAGGAAAAGTAGGGTGAAAGGAAGTAAGTATGAAAGATATATTTATGGATACTGCAAAAGTTATGGCAAAAGGACAGGTTACTATTCCGAAAAAGGATAAGAGAACTTTTGAATTTAGAAAATGGTGGAGATTATGTTACTTTTGTAGTTAATAAAGAGAAAGTTGAAATTCAAAATTCCAAAGTTTTTATTGAAGAAAACATTGGGGAATAAAGGTGGTGAAAAAAAGCAGATGACGATAGATGAGATAAAGCAGCTAATTCAAAATGGAGAAAGATAGATGTTGAGTTTAAAGAATCTAAAAATGCTTTAACCAAAGATGTCTTTGATACGGTATGTTCTTTTTAACAATAGAAATGGCGGACATGTTTTACTTGGTGTAAAATGATAAAAAGAGATTGTTGGTGTTAGTAAAGAGAAAGTTGATAAAGTTATTAAAGAATTTACTACGGCAATCAATAACTCGCAAAAGATGTATCCACCACTTTATTTACTTCCTGAAGTTTTTGATATAGATGAGAAAAAAGTAATTTACATCAGAGTGCCGGAAGGCTATCAGGTGTGCAGACATAATGGAAGGATTTGGGATAGGTCTTATGAGGGAGACATCAATATAACAGACCATGCCGAACTTGTATATAAGCTATACGCAAGAAAGCAAGGAAGCTATTTTGTAAATAAAGTATATCCTAATCTTGATATTGATTTTCTTGATGCTTCTGTCATTGATAAGGCTAAGAAAATGGCTGTTTCCCGAAATAAAAATCATGTTTGGGAAAATATGAGTAATAAAGAACTTCTTAGAAGTGCCAATTTGATTCTGACTGATCCGGAAACAAAGCGTGAGGGAATTACATTAGCAGCTATTTTGTTATTTGGAAAAGACAACTCTATTATGTCTGTCCTTCCGCAACACAAAACAGATGCAATATTTAGGGTTGAAAACAAAGATAGATATGATGATAGAGATGTTGTCATAACAAACCTGATTGATAGTTATGACAGGCTTATAGAGTTTGGGCAGAAGCATTTGAATGATCTATTTGTATTGGACGGAATTGTAAATGTCAATGCAAGAGACAGGATACTTAGAGAGATAGTTTCCAATACATTGGCTCATAGAGATTATTCAAGTGGGTATCCTGCAAAGATGATTATTGATGATGAGAAAATTACTGTTGAAAACAGTAACTTGGCTCATGGTATGGGAGCGTTAGATTTACAGAAGTTTGAGCCATTTCCCAAAAATCCAGCTATATCAAAGGTGTTTAGAGAAATAGGTCTTGCGGATGAACTTGGTTCAGGGATGCGAAATACCTACAAGTACACACAGCTTTATTCAGGACAAAATCCGCTATTTGAGGAAGGAGATATATTCAGAACGATTATTCCTCTAAAGAAGATAGCGACGCAAAAGGTGGGTGGAGGGAATGTCCCTCACGATGTCCCTCAAGATGTCTCTCGAATGTCCCTCGAAGAAATTGAAAACATAATTAAAGATATGATTAAAGAGGACAATAGAGTGAGCCGGAAAGATATAGCTATGATATTGGGAGTTAGTGAAAAAAACTATTACAAGATATATAAAAGAAATTCCTAATATTCAGTATGTTGGTAAAAGGGAAAAAAATGGTTATTGGGAACTTAATGATTAGAAGTAAGTTGCAATACACAGAATTAAAAGGTGATTAGAGTAAAATCTAACCGCCTTTTTGGTTTGGAAAAAAAAGGAGGTAAAAATGCGAATAAATGATTTTCATAACATTTTGGAGCTTGTAAAACAAGATATTTTGAAAAGTGAAGCAGAATATCTAAAGCTCTTAAAGGTTGTCGGAAAACAATCAGAGATATGATTTTTAGGAGTCAATTAAGTATCTACGATAGAAATCCTGAAGCGACAGCCTGTGCCAAGTTAGATTATTGGAGGATATTAGCGGAAAGAGTATTGATGCAACCATCCAAAAAAAGTAAAGAGCTTGATAAAGAGGTTTTAAGAGGACAAATTCATACTCATTTTTTAATATCTTTTTACACAGCTCCATGCCGATCTGGTGTGCTATTTCAGGCGTAGTTTCTCCCGGTAAAAAGGATTGAATAAGGTGTCTTGGAAGGACAGAACCTTTTTGTTCCCTGCATCATTTCGTATCCTATTTGCCATAGGGTATATTTCCTCCTTTGTGTGAATTTTTGGGGGTATTAGGTTATCCCTAACAAGCTATAAATTAATGAAAAAGAAGCAGATCCCGAAAGGGCTGCTTCATCAATTTTTCAGTAAGTGTACGGACACTTACTGTGCTTGCTACATAAGAATAAATTAGAAAGTAAGCATTAAGCAAGTTTTGAAAATTTATCAAATACTATAAGGACGCCATAATTTCCACATGTAACTTGACAAAATATTGAATTTATAATTTATTATTAAATATAAATTCAGTATTGAGATAGAAAGAGGTGTGCTATGGCACAAGTATTAAAAGAAGAAGTTAGAAATAGAATACTCGAAGCAGCAGAAAAAGTATTTTATAAAAAGGATTATAGAGGTGCCAAATTAACAGAAATTGCAAAAGAAGCAGATATTCCTGTGGCACTCATTTATACCTATTTCAAAGAAATAAGGAAGTTTTGTTTGATGCAGTAGTAAGTTCTGTTTATATAAACTTCGAGTCAGCTTTTGATGAGGAGGAGTCTTTGGAAAAAGGTTCTGCTTCTGAAAGGTTTGATGAAGTTGGAGAAAACTATATTCATAAACTATTAAAAGAGCGTAAGAAGTTAATTATTTTAATGGATAAAAGCTCAGGTACGAAGCATACAGAAGCAAAACAAAAACTCATATCGCAAATGCAGGTTCATATTGAAGTAAGTTTAAAAAGACAATCGAAACAGGAATATGATCCAATGCTTGCCCATATTTTAGCCAGTAACTTTACAGAGGGGCTTCTTGAAATAGCAAGGCACTATCAAAGTGAAAAGTGGGCAAAAGATATGCTAAAACTTATTGCAAGGTGTTATTACAAGGGAGTGGAATCCCTGTAATCAGCACTAAAAAATAGACTTTGCGTAATCAGCAAAGTCTTACTTTAAACCTTAATACTGAATTAAAAATTCAATATTATTCAATTTTTGAAAGGAGAGTTGTTCATGCCGGAAAAAGAATTAAGGAAAAAAAGTGATTGGGAAAAAAATGGTTTATCCAATTCACTTCTTGCTTTAAAAAAATAGTATGTGATTTGATACCACAAATCTTACTTGTATATTTGATTAGTTCTTTAATCACAAACAATATTAACGAAGGTAATTTAAAGTATATATTCTTAGGAATCTTTATATCGTTTGTATTAAAAGGCGTGTTTTACTATTTTGCAACAAAGGTTGCCCATGAGAAAGCATACGAAAAATTGACAGAGCTTAGGATAGATATTATCGGGCATCTAAAAAAACTAAGTTTAGGGATTTTTTTCAAAAGAACATAATACTGGAGAGCTTACCAACATCGTTCAGCATGATGTAGAGCAAGTGGAAGTATACCTTGCCCATGGTCTTCCGGAAATAATGTCAGTTACACTTCTGCCTACCATTATTTTTGTAGCTATGATTTTTGTGGATTGGCGTCTTGCACTTGGTATGATTGCCGGAGTTCCACTCATGTATTTGGTAAAAGTTCTTTCACAGAAAACAATGGATAAAAACTTTGCTATTTACTTTAACCATGAAAACAAGATGAGAGAAGAGCTAATGGAATATGTAAAAAATATTTCTGTGATTAAGGCTTTTGCTAAAGAAGAGGAGATTAGTGAAAGAACATTAAAAACGGCAAGAGAGTATATTTACTGGGTTAAAAAGAGCATGGGAGCAATTACAATTCCAATGGGACTCATTGACATATTTATGGAAATTGGAGTGGTAATTGTCATGATTTTGGGAAGTATCTTTCTTTATCAGGGGAATATTACAACGCCTAATTTTATCCTTGCAATTATTTTATCCTCTGCGTTTACTGCATCTATAAGCAAGACAGCCACATTGCAACATTTTTTTCTATTGTGTTTAAGGAGGCATCTAAAGGCGATTGGAAAAAGTTTTAACAGTTCCACTTCCAAACAAAAAAAGACAGAACAAGGTTTAGAATTTGGAAACATAGAATTTAAAGATGTGAATTTTTGCATACGGAAAAAGATGGATTTTGAGCTAAAAAATATCAATTTGACTTTTTAAGAAAAAAATAGTTTGAATGCCTTTGTAGGGAGCAAGTGGTTGTGGGAAAAGTACCGTATCTAATTTGCTTATGGGATTTTTGGGATGCAGATGAAGGACAAATACTGATAAATGGAAAAGACATAAAAGAATATAGTCAAGAAAAATATCTCAATGTTGATTGGCAGTGTGCAGCAAGAAGTTATCCTTTTTGATTTAAGTATTTTTGAAAATATAGCAATTGGAAAACTTTAAATGCAACAAAAGAAGAAGTTATAGAAGCAGCTAAAAAAAGCAAGATGCCATGATTTTATTTCAGCATTACCAAATGGATATGAAACACGAGTAGGTGAAATGGGAGTTAAGTTATCTGGTGGAGAAAAACAAAGAATCTCCATAGCAAGAATGATACTTAAAAATGCACCGATTTTTGATATTAGATGAAGCAATGGCAGCTGTTGATAGTGAAAATGAAAGACTAATCGGTGAAGCAATTGACGATTTAAGCAAGGATAAAACCATCATTACAATTGCTCATCATCTAAATACGATTAGAGATTCAGACCAAATTATAGTTATGGATAAGGGTGTTGTTCTTGATGCAGGAAGCCATGAAGAGCTGATGAAAAAGATGTGATTTTTTTATAAGGATATGGTTGAAGCACAGAACAAAGTTGATAGATGGAATTTGAAAGACAATGGTCTTTCACGAGCAAGGAACAGAGTGGATTGCGAGTGTACGGAGGTGGTAACAGAAAATGTTTAGAGAAATGTTAAAACTACTTACAAAAACCGGCAAGAGAGATTTGATTATATCAAGTATATTCTTTGCCCTTTATGGACTAAGCTCCATAGCTATGATTGTTATCGTATTTTCAATACTGTTCCAAATCTTTGATGGAACGAGCTTAGCAAGTTTATATAAATATTTTATTGCGATTGGATTACTTGTAGTCTTCAAAGGTATTTGTAATATGGTCGCAGATATGAAAAAGCATAGTGCAGGTTTTGATATTGTTCAGCAAATCAGAGAGCGCATGATTATCAAATTAAAGAAATTTCAGCTTAGGATTTTATACCAACGAAAGACTGGGCGAGATCAATACAATTTTACACAAAGATGTTGATAATATGTCCCTTGTTGTAGGACACATGTGGTCGAGAATGTTTGGTGATTTTTTGATAGCTGCAGTCGTATTTGTTGGTCTTGCAAGTATTGATTTTCAAAACTTTCTATTATTATGGCTGTATCTGTTCCGATTGCACTTATCTTTTCTATATCTGACAATTAAGCAATCTGAAAAATAGAAAATCAAAAACAACTCAGCACTTCTTGATATGGTTAGCTTATTTGTTGAATATGTTAGAGGAATACCTGTATTAAAGAGTTTTTCAAACAATAAGAGCTTGGATAATGAGCTTATGAATAAGACAAAAAGTTTGGAGAAACAAGCAAAGCAGCTTCAAGATTCAAGGCAAAACAGTTATCTATATTTGGTTTTTTTACTAGATATTGGATATTTAGTTCTTTTTAATTGCAGGAGCAATAC
>BNJT01001572.1_pt1 | contig 13925 bp, 25 predicted proteins | sample 8540491 | NCBI WGS metagenome assembly BNJT01 (sample SAMD00202455, study PRJDB9452) | human saliva metagenome | host: Homo sapiens
GCTGAAATAGTTGGTTCAAAAGGGAATTGTTGAATATAGGTGAGTTCTTTAAAGCCTTCCATCGTTTTCGTGGGAGGCTTTTGTGGAAAATTATTGGATTTACAAGAGGAGTTATTGCAGAATGAGTATATTTGATTTTTAAAGTCTGAGAAAAATCTGATAGAATCGAAGAGTTTAAATCAAAAATAATAGATATAAAGATAAATTTAATAGATTTAGATTTTTAATGAATAATAATAGTCATGAAAATATTTTTGGTTGCAAACATACTTAATAGCTATTATTGTTGAATACTTAAATTATAGTGAAGCTGTCCAATCTTTGGAATGTGAGCATAATCCACATTCTTCATTGAAAGAGATTTATAGAGAAATTGAGAGAGGTTTATACTTAGACCATAATATTTTTTTATATTTGATAAAATTCACGATGAAAAATAAGAAATATTACAATAGCAATGACATAGTTGATGAAACGCCATTAGAAATTGATATTAATAAATTTCCAATTTTACTTTAATCCGTGGAATGGTATTAGAATAGTTGATAATTTACTAAGTATAAATGAAATTAATATTTTTGATGGATTATCTCATAGTCAGAATGTTCAAAAATTATTTCTTGTATCCGATGGATTTGATTGTTTGCGATGGTGGAAATCACTCACAGTTTGCAGCGAGGTTTAAAAATCAAGGAAAGACAATTATTAAAGAAATACATGATTACTCTCTTCTTTATGCCAAAATTGAGTTCAATGGAGTAAATTATATATCTAAGGAGGATAACTCAATAATAAAAATTAAGATATGACGAAGAAGTGGTTTTTATTCAGGCGTGATTTTTGAGTTAGGAAGATATCTATTTGATAGTAAATACCACAGGTTAGCTTTTTCTCAAAAGGACATAAATAATTTTTAGATAAATAATCTAATATATACTAAACAAAGCACATAACTTTAAGATCTAAAAATCTTATTCAAAGTATAGTTAAATAAAAGCTATACAAAATCAAGAAGATAAAAATTTCCTTTTATGAAAAATGTTAGAATATAACTTGTATAAAGAATCATTTTTAAATTATGAGATTTAACTTTATAATTATTTTTTACACCGAAATTATAGTATCAAAGACACAGGTAACAAGAAAGAGGTATGTAAATGTATAAACTCAATTGACTTATTTGCAGGAATAGGAGGAATAAGGCTGGGCTTTTGATCAGGCATTCGGTAATGACATTAAAACGGTATTTGTAAGTGAATGGGATAATAAGGCCGTAGAAACGTATAAGGCTAATTTTGGTAATGATATTGATGTGGTTGGTGATATCACCAAGGTTAGTGAAGATGATATTCCCGAGCATGACATTTTTACTTTGCAGGATTTCCGTGTCAGGCATTTTTCTTTAAACCCGGACATAAAAGAGGATTTGAGGATGCAAGAGGAACTTTTATTTTTGATGTAGCCAGAATAGTAGAAAGGCATAAACCTAAAGTTGTTTTTTTGTGAAAATGTAAAGAATCTTGTTAATCATGATCGTGGTCGTACATTTAAAGTAATTAGAAGTATTTTAGAGGAGCTTGGCTATGAAGTTTACTTTTCAAGTTTTAAATAGCAAAAACTTCGGGGGTTCCGCAAAATAGAGAAAGAATATACGTTGTAGCATTTAGAAAAGATATTGCACCCGAGACTTTTATCTTTCCTGATAAGACGGATGACAGTAAGACAATAAAAATATAATTGAAAAACGAGAAGTATCTCCCAAATATTATTTATCAACAACGTATTTAAATTCACTTAAAAAGCATAAAGCAAGGCATGCTTTTTAAGGGACATGGCTTCGGATATGAAATTAGAGAGCTTGATTCCGTTGCAGGAGCTATTGTATGCGGGGAATGGGAAGAGAAAGAAATTTAATTATTGATGAACGTTTGACTAACTTTCACCCGGAAACTCATATAAAAGGAGAAATTAATAAGGAGTTTATCCGTAAAAATGACCCCGAGAGAGTGGGCCAGATTGCAAGGCTTTCCGGATGATTACAAATTGGTAGTTGCAGATACTCATTTATATAAAACAGTTCGGTAATTCCGTAACAGTCCCGGTAATATGCGCTATTGCAAAAAGAAATTAAATATTGCCTTGAAAAATAAGTTAAATACTAAATTAGATTAAAAACAGAGTCTATTTATCTATTACGATATGGGGGGATAGAGATGCTTACCGAAAATAAAGGGGAATGGTCGGAAATTTATGTACTATTGAGACTTTTAGCTGATGGAAAAATCTATGCGGCTGACAGTGACTTAAATAAGCTGGAAGATGTATTCTTTCCGATTATAAAAATAATCAGAGAAGAGAGCAAAGGTGAAGTAAAAGAATACAAAACTGGTGAAGTTATTTTCGATTTATCTTAACGGCTCTAAAGTAAAAGAACTAGCCTGATGAGTTTATGAAGGAATCAAAGTACTTATTAAATGAAAATTAAAAATAAGTCCTCAAAGGGAGCATTTTCAATTGAAAATACGCAAAGTTTTATGGATAAAATTTTGTGCTACTGTTGTCGGCACCTGCCACTGACAAGAGTGATATAACTGTTAAAATTGTAGATATTAACACAGGTTACAGCCCTACTGTTGGGTTTTTCAATAAAACTGAGTTGGGATCCTCCCTGACTTTTATTAAATGCCGGTCAAAACTACAAATTTTTATATACAAGATATCCCATAACTATCCGTCTTTACTTAAGGAAACAAATGAAATTTATAAGGTTTCAGGAGGCAAGAATCATACAGATGTTAGAGGGCGTATAAGCAAGATTATCAAAGAAAAATGGTGAATTGCACTATTTCAAAATGAATAATCAAACCTTTGAAGATAACTTGGTATTAATTGATAGCAGTATGGATAAAATTATTGCTGAACTCACTTTTTATATTTTTTTACAGAGACGGTATAAGCAATTGTGATGAAAATGGTCGAGAAATTGGAGCATGAAAACTGATGAGCTATGGAAACGTCAATGCATATAGATATAAATTAAAAAGTTTTTAACAGCTGTAGCGCTGGGAATGCAAACCTGCTACTGTATGGGATGGAGTTGATGAGGCAACAGGCGGGTATATTGTTGTTACAAAAAGAAGGAAATGTACTTGTTTGTTTACTATATATACAACAGAAATTATTTTGAAGAATATCTGTTGAGAAATACTAAAATATGAAACAGCTTCCACATCCAGACACGGATTTTGGAGAGGTTTATAGTGATAACGGAACGGATTATATCAAATTAAACTTACAGGTGAGATTCAGATAATGAAAAAGCATAAACCCATGACCAGAAGTGAAAAATATGGCTAGAGTTAAAAGTGCTAATACTAAGCCTGAGATTTTTCTTAAGAAAGCTTCTATGGCATAAAGGGTTTAGATATAGGGTGAACTACAGTAAAATTGCCGGAAAGCCTGATATTTATATTCCAAAGTACAAAACAGCTATTTTTGTTAATGGCTGTTTTTTTGGCATATGCATGAAAAACTGTAAATTGTCATCTATTCCAAAGAATAATTATGACTTTGGAAAAAAATAAACTTGAAGGAAATGTTGAAAAGGGATAAGAAAAACTACAATGAATTGGAAAATATGGGGATAAAAGTTGCAGTTGTTTGGGGGTGTGAAATCAAAGCAATGATGAAAGATGAGTGTATTTTTATTAAACAAAATGAATCAAATACGCTATGAAATCACCAGCAATTCTAGTAGGGAGGTAGAATAATGTTTAAATATGTGGATTACTATCAAGAATACGGTAGAATTATGCAATTTAACAAAAATAAAAAAAGAGCCTATTCATAGATGGTATCCATTTGTAGAAGGTTATTCAAAAGATTTCATCAAATCCATTATAGATGAAGTTGATAAAAAGATTTAGTATGTTTAGAGCCTTTTTTTCAGGTAGTGGAACGACTTCTTTGGAGTTGCAACATAATAATATTCCTTGTTATTCGTTTGAAATCAATCCGTTAATGTATATTATCGCAAAAGTTAAATTGGAAAGCTAATTATGATATAAATAAATTAGAGCTATGGCATGATTTTTATAAAAAAACTAAATCGAGCTATCATTAATGCTGATCTTAAAACTGTTTTTCGACTCTGTACGAAGGTGACAATAAAGAAAAGTGGAATTATGATAAAGCTGTCGGTTTAGCTGTTCAAAAATTGAAAACATCTATAAGTTTAGTAAAAGAGGAAAAATATAAAAATTTATTTTTTTGTAGTTTTGTCGTCTATTCTTTTTGGATGTAAGTAATTTATATAGAAATGGAAAAATGTTTATCATATAAGAAAAATTGGAAAGAAATAAAGCTTTCAGAAGCTGATGTTTTTAAAAAGTTCGATGATAAAATAGATAAAGGAGATAAAAATTGATATTCAATCAAATAAGAAGAGTAAACAAAAATAATAGAGATATCTTATTTAACGAAGATTCTCGTGTAGGAATTGAAACAAAAAGTCCCGGATAACAGTATAGATTTAGTAATAACTTCTCCACCATATTTAAATTCTCGTGATTATACAGATACTTATATGTTGGAGTTAAAAACACTTGGATTAACAAGTACTTATGAAGAAGTCAGAAATCTTAGAGAAAAAAACTCTTAGATCTCATGTTCAAATAAAGTGGGAAGATAATGAAAGCATAAATAATAAAACTTTAGAGAGTACGCTTAAGTTGCTTAAAGACTGTTCTGGAGACAAAGAAATATGGAATTCTTCAATATTAGATATGGTAAGGTTATATTTTGTTGACATGAAAAATATTCCATGTTCTCTATAAAAAGGTGAAACTGGGAGGAAGAATATATTTCAATGTTTCAAATTCTGCATATTTTTAATACTATGATAAATACTCTGGAAATTTGTGCTGAAATAGCTGAAAGTGAGAGATTTAAAGTCATTGAAATTAGAAAAGCCAGAAAAGTTAAAACCAAGTCCTCAGCAAAAAGGAGCAAATAGAAAATTTGCTGGAAGGCGTTATTGTAATAGAAAAATAGGTGATTAAATGAAAATTTATTGTTTGCCCAAAATCAAAGAATTGCATATTTCTAATTATGACTTGTATAGATGTCCTTTTGATGTAGAATTTTCAGAAAAATTAATTTTGTATTTGGTACAAATGGCTTAGGAAAAACAACCTTTTTAAATATTATGCAATATGCAGTAATAGGACCATATATTGGAAAGGTGGAATCAAGAAATTGGAAAGAACAGCAAAAATTAAAGAGACCAACTTTTGAAAAATACTATTTTAGAAATAGAATGTGAGCAGTCAGATAAAGCGGAAGTGCGAGTTATATTTTATTTAGGAAATGATAAGTATGAAGTTATTCATAGCTTATATGAGCATAGACTTTAAAAAGTGTTTATCAACAATGAAGAGATTTTTTGGTGAAAAATATAAACTATGATACGTATGATATTTTTGGGCAAGATGATCAAAATATAGATGTATATTAATTGATAAATATCATAAACATCTTCAAAAAAATCATCAAACTTTTCCTGATATTAATGCATTTATGTTAATGCTTACTGAAATTATGTTTTTTACAGAGTCTAGAGATTTATCATTTTGGAATCAGATATGACAAAGTTAATTTTAAGTAAGTTTATGCCGACAGAGAAATACTTTGAGTACGATGAAGTACAGAAATTAATAAAAATATGATAGCCAGGAACGTTTAACCTCTTATAAAAATGTCTTTGATTAAAGAATTTTTAGGAGAAGACTTGAGTGAAAAACATAATAGAAGTTCAGTATTCTTTAGAAGACTTACAAAAGTATTAATAATAATATTTCTGAAAAATAAAAGAATTAGTAAAATATGAGCAAGAACTAAGTAAAAAGAGAGAGAAAGCAAACAAAAACAGGATTGATTTTGAAAAATGTAGGGAAAAAAATACTGAGATTGAACAACAATGGTACAATGATGTATTCCCGGATAAATATCAGAAAATATATAATAAATACGTACCATCGATACTAGCCGATGTTTGTCCATTCTATGGAGAAAAGCATGTGAATAAGGTATTGGAGGTAGACAAGTGCTTTTATTGCAATAAAATCAATAAAGATAAAAATATAGATTTAAATAGATTAGAAATTGAAAAGAAAAAAATTTGGACAACGAGAAGAGACGTCTCCAAAAATAATTATTCATTGATAAATAAAGAGATATTAAAAATAAAACTATTGAGCGAAGAAAATAAAGAATTGTTTAAAGTGATTGAAAAACAACAAAAATAAAGAATACTTTTGATTTAACAAGTAATGATAATTTTGCAAAATATCAACAGCTTGAATTGAAAAAAGCAAGAGTATCATGCATTGTTAGAGCAGACTAAAGAAAGAGAAAAAGAGTTGGCATTAGAAATTGATACTTATGTTTTAGATAGATTTCAAGACTATAGTACAGTGTTTAAGAAATATGCATATTCATTTTTTTAGGTAATGATAGTAATGTAAGGCTTTGGAATTAGTTGGAAAAATCAGATGAAGCTTTTTTAAATTCTTCTTAAACGAAACAGAGAGAGAATCAGAAATGGCACTATCAGAATCACAAAGAATATTTGTGGATATGGCATATAGACTTGCTACATTAGAATTTTTTTCCATAAAGATTCCTATTTTATTAGTGAAACGCCAGATAGCACATTGGATTATTTCTTTGAGACTAATGCTGTTAAAACATTTAGCTACTTTATCGACTCAGGAAATACATTATTTATGTCCGCTAATGCAAGAAATAGCAGATTAACAAATTTACTTGTAGAAAAAAATATAAAAAGAGTATAAGCTAATTAACTTACTCGAAAAATCTACTCTTGCACGGAAACAACTTGATGAAATAAAACAGTTAGAGTTTTTATAGTTTTTGGAGGAATAATATGGATAATCAAATAAAAATTAGAATATTATATATGTTTATTTTTTATATGCATTAAAGAATAAAAGATACATAAACATACATTATTTAGATATGTATACATATATGATGTTGTATGTGATTATCTTTGGGGATTATGAAAAATCAATGAAAATTTTATTGTTGATAAGGATTTGGGAATCAATAATGTTTTGGAATTAACAGAGGCATTAAATGAGATTAATACTCGTGATTATATTGATATAAAAGCAGCTTTTTGAAATATATGTCAAAGAAGAGCTAATCGATTATGTAGATTCTATGTATAGATCAAGTTCTAAGATGGAGGAGGATCTCAATAGAATATTGTACTTCACTGAAATAATATCTTCATACAGCGAAGATGTAATATTAGCTGTGTTTTTAGTGAACCGAATGTTGAAGATGCAATTATTAGAGGGACCAAATCAATAAATCTTTCAAATAATAAATTAAAAGAAATTACTTTTTGGAATTTGAAAATATTGCAATAAATAACTTTAATAATAAATTAGATAAGTATGATGTTTTTTTACAAGTTGGTTAGATTATGTATTTGAAAACTATTTAAAGGGGAAAAAGTGATGAGAAATAGAGACTTCATACAACAAGCTAGTGAAAGCAGTTCTTTTCTCAGTGAAAGTAAAAATATTATCACAAATTTCCAGTATGGGAAAGGCTGTTATTATTAGCATGGATGATTTGTCATATTTTTCAAAAAAACATTATAGAAATATAAAAGATTTAATAGAAAAACAAAGGTATCAAATTTTTATGGATTACTATTAATAGCGATGGTTCTTATAATGAAGAAAAAAATTGGGTAATCCAAAAAGAGATAAATCAAGTGACAATTATAAATATTGTTGAAGAAAAACTGAGAACATACAAAGGCCATTCTTTTATCGTTAATGATGGGATAGAGTTTTTATATTCTGATGGTAAAATAAATGAGGAATTAGATTCTTGCTTGGAAAAAAATAAGAAAATGCAGGAAAGACTAAAAATACTGCATCCTGTTTCTGAACTTAACGAAGTATTCGAACATTTTAAGATTAATTGTAGACATAAAAAAGAGTATTATGACGAGTGCTTTTTCCCACGATAAAGTTATAAAAAGAAGTTAAAGAGCAGGAACTTAGAAACATATTAATGAAATACTTGCAAAAATAATATGCGAGGAGAAGTTTCTGTGGAATTTTGTACTGATTATTTAAATGATGAAGAATCCGTAGATATTTATTTAAATGATGGGAATCAACGTGCTATCATTGAAGTGAAATTTTCGTTTATAAAAATATTATGAAGGCAAGACTTTCTATAATATATTTACAAGAATTGAAGATGGTATAAATCAACTTAATAAATATGCCATTCATCTTTCTAAGGATCTCGAGGTTAGTAGATTATGGATATGTATATATGTTTTATATAAAATGATATGGCCAAGAGTCAAATTGAGAATAAGATAAATGAAAAATTGGAGTGTTAAAAGAATCATTTTCATCGGAGTTACATTCTATATTTGAGGGCGTAAAAGATAAATGATATGAAAGCTTGGTTTTCTCAATGCTGATGTTTTTAGAGTGATATTTGTACTTGCAAAAACTTTTTCATGAGCAAGAGTATGAAATTTTTTCTGTAAATGATGGTCTTACATGAAAGTTACGTAAATAGTCAATAAAGCGTTATTTTTTTCTCCACAAAAATTGAGATTATCGTGAAAAGCGTGAAAAGTTGAACGCACTTTTTACACTTTTACAAACTTTTCCCACTTTGCACACTATCTCAGGGAGGAATTCAAGATGAACACAAAACTCGCTACAAGCAAGATGCGAACAGGACAATGGGCTGACATTATTAAAGATTGTAAGGAGAGCGGTCTAAAAGTAGATGACTATTGTGCACAGCATGGTCTCTCCAGAAATGCCTACTTCTACTGGCTTCGAAAGGGAAAGGAGGCCGCCCTTACGCAGAGTGGATTTGTGGAAGTACGGTAGCAAGTGGAGGTTTCCACCCGCTATTCATCTCCAAAGTTAACGGCGTCCGTAAATGAAGTAGTCTTAGGGATTGACGAAAACACGCCGATGGATTTCATCTAGCAAATGTTATAAAGGTCTTGAAAAATGCTTAACGACGCTTCCGGATTCAAACACATCTACCTCTGTACCGGATACACAGACCTTAGACGTGGTATTGACGGTCTTATTGATTATTCAGGCGTTTGAGAGCCACTGAATCCGATACTCAGAGCCACCAAATCCGTGTGACGGAGCCTTGCGGAATCAAATATCATTCCGATGTTCAGAGGCATATACTACAATGAATTTACTTCAATTGTGCTGGACTCATTGAAAGGTGCTAAAACCATGGATTACAAAGCAATGAGAGATAGAATTGAAGATATGGTAAGAGATAACCATAGGGACTTTGTTAAGGCGATGATAAGCATAGAAAAAAAGGTATTAACGATGAAAAGTGCTTTTAGACAAGCTCTATGACGCTTATATGGACAATGACAGCCTTAATTTGCTGCATGAGGAATTTGACCATATGATTGAGGATTTAAGGAAGTAGGGGCAGATAAAAAGATTACTCTACATCCTGTCCCATACAAAAGAATTTCCCATTAAATCTTCTCTTTTCCACTAAAAAGATAACACCACTCCATTTGTTGCCTATGCAACGAAATTATTTTTCTTCTTTAACGATAATTAGTATATACTAACAAGAAGTATGGTATACTCAGCAGACTAATATCGTAATCACTAGCTGATTCTATCCGCAAGTGAATAAGTAAACCCGCCTCATAGCTTGTCAGAAGAAATTAGTGGAATTGGAAGGAGAAGAAAATGGATAAGATTTTGGATTTGGATAAAAGTGTAGCATCCCTTGTAAAGGAGTACCCGGAAGTTGTCGACATCATGTCTGATTTAGGATTCTCGGAAATTAAGAATCCTGCCATGCTGGCTTCTGTAGGTCGGATTATGAATCTGAAGAAGGGTTCTCAGATGAAGAAGATTCCTATGGAGGAAATTGTTCGTGCATTCCGGGAAAATGGATTTGAGATAACGGATGGAGGGAAGCTCTTTTCCCGCTGAATCAGCTGATTCAGATGAGGTAGACAAGATAGCAAAGGCTGCCGATTCAGCTGAGGAAGCCAAGACAGCTAAGGCAACTGATTTAGCTGAGGCGACTAAAGCCCCGGTAGATCGTGCAGAAGCCCCTGCGTTCGCTTTTTGATCGTCTGTCCGAGGGGGAGGATCTGGAATCTGTTCGTGCAGATTTTGTGCGGGATTTTAAGGATGTGGATCCTGCGGAAATCATGAGGGCAGAGCAGGGGCTTATGGAGTCCCGCATGCCTCTTTCGAAAGTTCAGAAGCTTTTGTGATGTGCATTCGGCTCTTTTCCATGGAGATACCCGGGAAGAAAAGATTGCCAATGCGGAAAGAGCTGTTCAAGCTTCTTTAAAGAATCATGCAGGAAAGAGGAGAAAACTACATCAATAAAAGCGTAGAGGCGGATGCCTTGATTCAGATTCCCGGACATCCTCTTTCCACATTCACGAAGGAAAATGAGGCTCTTGGGAAGTATTTGGAGAATACGAAGGCAAGATGGGAAAGCTTAGTAGAGAGCCTTTCCGGAAAAGCCGGGGAAAAGAAAAAGCAGAAAAACAGAAAAATCAGAAAAATCAGAAGGAGCAGAAGCAGAAGGTGCGCCGGATTGGGAAGCTTTACTTGCTGTTTTTCAGAGGAGCTTGCAAAACTCCGTTCCCTTTATCGTGCACTATGCGAAGAAGGGAGACCTTCTCTATCCGCTTTTGAAAGTGAAGTACGACATTTCCGGGCCTTCTCAAGTCATGTGGACAGTGGATGATGAGATTCGGGATACTCTGGGAGAACTGAACAGAGAGCTTAGCGAGAAGAGTAAGGACGTGAGAGCGCTCAAGAACACCGGAGAAGATCTGGATGATGAGGAAGAAGAGTATAGTAGAAGCAAAGCGGAGATTGCGGAAAGTATCCTAAACAGCTTTTTTTCTTAAAGAATTATCTTGCTGTACGGAACCGTATGGAAGAGATGATTTATAAGGAGGAAAATATCCTCTCCCTATGTGCGCCCTGCAATTTCAAAAAGAGGAGTGGATACAGATTTACTTCGATTCTAAAGACTATGAACCTTGTTTTTTCCGTTGAAAATGCAATTTGGAAGGAAGCGGAAGAAACCGCAATACTCGGAAAAGTGGAGATCTGGAGAAGCTGCAGGAGAAACAGAAAAAGAGAAAGATAGGAATGAAGCTTCCAAGGAGCATTCGGAGATGTTCACAATACTGAACTTCCTGAGGGCGCCGGAAAATGTTGGAGGATCTCGCTTCGCAGGGTAGAATCATTGGAAGGGAAACCGGGAATAAAGGGGAGTCCCCTTCTGCAAGGGATGGAGAAATCATCATGCCCGTGGACATTTAAAGAAAAATGAGCTTATTGCGATGTTAAATACTCTTCCTGTGGAAATTACCTTCGTGGATAAGGACAATATCAATCGTTTCTTTAATGAAGGTCCAAAGGTCTTTAAACGCCCGCAAATGGCCATTGATCGGGAGGTATTTTTCCTGCCATCCTCCCAAAGTGGAACCTATGGTGCGTATGATTATCGGAAACTTCCGGGATGGAAAGGAAGATGAAGTTCCTATCTGGATGGAGAAAGGCGGAAAGCCCTTCCTGGTGCGCTATATGGCTGTTCGGGACAAGGAGCAGAACTATGTGGGAACCCTGGAAGCGGTAACAGATATGACAGAGGTCAAAGAACATTTCCGTCAGTATTTTAAGAGCCATCCGGAGGAACTGTAAAAAGCTTTTCCACTTTAAAAATCGGGAAATTGCACATCCTCCGTCTTTACCAGTTTTGCTCTTTCCGCCTTTCCTGCCTTCCCGATGTAAAGGAGAACATAGCTTGTTTTGGCATCTTTTCCTTTTGACTTCTGGCGGTGAAAAATCACGTCTTCTTCGGGCTTTTCCTCCTGTGTGTGCTTCCCTGATATAGGCTAGCGGAATATAAGATGCATTTTTGTCATTCGGTACAGCCTCTGTAAAGGCATTTTGGATTGCCGGAATATTTTCCGGGAGATAGGAGCCGGTATTGTCAATGTAATCTTCTCCCTCCTCTCTGGATTCTTCTGTGGGAAAGAGAATGGCACTTCCCATAACCTCGGACTTTCCGGAAAGGTCCTGATAAATCTGTAAAAGTACAAAGGAGACATTTTTCCTGATAATCCGTCCAAGTACTCTTACATAGGTAAAGGTAGTTTGTGCCGGAAACAACTTGGGTGCTCAGCAGGGCTATGGGCTCATAATGGGTATAGTTATAGCCATTTGGAAATGCCGATTCAAATGCATTCATGGCATCCGGGTTATCTTTTATAGAAAAAGCTTACAAGATTCGTGTTATAAGCCCCTACGAGTGGAGCATCGGAATTGTTTTGAGCCTTCTTTTTCTTCTGCGGTTGCTCCGGATTCTGAAGGCTTCAAAGTACTGCTTTCTTTTTCTGTGTCTTTGGAATCAGTCTCACTGCTTTCTTTCTTCGCGTCACTTAGCTCCTCGGAACTGCTTTCTTTTGCAGCTTCCGTGGGACTTATTGCGCTACTTTCCGTTGCCGTTTGCTGCTGCAGGCGGTAATGGACAGAGTGGATAATACTGCGATAAACAGTGTATGCTTTTAAAAGCTTTCTTTTTTTCATTTTTTCCCTCTTGTACTTTTTATCTTTCTTTCTTTTTCCTTTGTATTATAAATCGAAAAAGGGAAAAGAGCTTCTACAAAAACATTACAAAAACAGAGTCAATATTGGATCTCGATTCAATCGAAAAGCAATTTTATCGATGCTTTCAGCCGCAAATTCAACCATAAAAATTTTTTACGATTGAATTTACGGCTGTTTTCAATTACTAAAAGTCTATTTTGAAAGAGCCCACATGGCTTTATTTATTGTTTTCTTTTTGCAAGATAAATCACTGAAAAAGATTAAAAAATCTCTTAAAAATCATTGAGGAGATTTACGCCATCATTTACGTCAAAACGATTGATGCATCTCGTTTGCTGAAGTATAATAACTAGTAAAGTTGTTTTGGTTTCCAAAAGTAAAGAATGACTAATGATAAGAAGAACAGTTGCATATTATATCTTGGAGTGAAGGAGAAAAATAAGTCGTTTTTGGAGGTGAGCCATGCCGGAAAGATATATTCCGCCATTTACAATGACAGATGAGATTACGAATCTGGTAATAGAGATAGCAGAGATTACCGGAGCAATGACGGTATCTGAGCAGCTTTCAAGAACCCTAAGTTGAGACGTGTGAATCGTGTCAGATCTATTCATTCTTCTTTAGCCATTGAGCAGAACTCTTTGACGAAGGAACAGGTAAGTGACATCATCGATGGAAAGCGTGTCCTGGGGCCACCTCAGGATATCAGAGAAGTTCAGAATACTTATGAAGCGTATGAGATTATGAGAAAGCTGAATCCTTATTCAGTTAAAGATCTTTTGAAAGCACATCAAGATTATGATGGGAGGTTTAGTAAAGGAAGCTGGTGTATTCAGAAGCAAAGGAGTAGGAGTGTATGCCGGAGAGCAGCTGATACATGCCGGAACACCTGCTAATTATGTACCGAGTTTGATAGGACAACTATTTGACTGGCTGAAAAAATCAAACTTGCATCCATTAATAAAAGGCTGTATTTTCCATTATGAATTTGAGTTCATCCATCCTTTTGTAGACGGAAATGGAAGATTAGGAAGACTTTTGGCACACTTTGATTCTTACAAAGTGGCAGGAGTTTTTATGGATTCCTATTGAAACTATTATACATAAGCGTCAGGATGACTATTATAAAGCTTTTGAATGCATCTAATGCCGTCAGTGAGTCTACAATATTTGTTCAGTTCATGTTGTTGCTAATTAGAGATTTGTTAA
>BNJT01001970.1_pt1 | contig 13918 bp, 11 predicted proteins | sample 8540491 | NCBI WGS metagenome assembly BNJT01 (sample SAMD00202455, study PRJDB9452) | human saliva metagenome | host: Homo sapiens
TACTGGTTCCCGAAAAAGATTTTTCAATGGAATAAATCTGCTTGGTATTAACGATGGTCGACTTGGAGATGCGACAGAAAGCAATCGGCAAGATTTCTTCCAATTCGTAGAGTTTTTGACGGACCTCATATGCCTCTTCTCTGGTACGCCCATAGATCTTTTCACCATCTGTTTCAAAGAAGAGAATTTCTGACACATCTACAAAGTACTCGCTTCGATCCTTGTAAAAGGTCAAGGGCGTCATTTTTTGCTCCAAGATCAACTGTTGCAAGCGGGCGACATCCTCCGTCAATCGAGGAGCCCGAATGATCATTTCTGGCTCATCCATCTGCGGATCTAATTCGATACGAACTTTCATAGGACTCCTTTCTTAACCTTTGTTAGTAACATTATAACAGCTGTTCAAAATCTTACAAGTCCTTTTCGGTAAGTGGTTCTTTTCAGCCCCTAAGTGGTTCTTTCAGACAGCTAAAAAGGACTCGGTCTGAAGAAATCTCTTCATACCAAGCCCTTAGAATGAATGATATAGGAAAAATTATTTTTCTTTTGGTGAGTCTGGCAAGAGAAAACCTAAACCAACACAGGCTAGAACTCCAGCTGTAATGACAACACCGTTTGATATTGGAAGAAGATCATAGATGGCATTGGCGATGATGAAGCCAATCACTGCACAGATCAAACTGGACTTGTAGTCTTTTTTGAGTGCATTTTCAAGCGTAAAGAAAGCAAACAAGACAACTGGAACCAAGGGCCAAAGATTGGCATCTATTTTCGGATAACCAATGATACTAAAGGTGATGACGGCAATAGCTGCAAGGATAAATCCAAACCCAATTAATTTTTTCATGATACTACCTCTTTTTGTAATTTTATCAGAAGACTAGCTTCTTTTGATAATCCTACTATAACAAACAGAGGCAAGGGTGACAAGGAAATTCGGATAAGTGGTCGAATTATCGGGCTATCTGGTTACATTAACCTCTATAAGCCAGATGAAGTATCCATTTTCAGGTTATGATTCCTCTCCTTCATGAAACCATTACAGTTCATAACGATTGAGAAAATCTAGGATGAGTCTGAAAACTATTATAATAATTTGGTACAAAAAGTGATTCAACATCAAAAAAAGCCCGTCACAAGGGGCTTTTTCTTGTGTAGTTTGATGCCAATTGCAAGAAAATCTTCATTTTTGTATAGAAGAAAATAGTAGTAGATACTTGAAATAAAGGGATTCTTATTAAAAATTTTTTTCGAATAAAAGTGATTTGAAATACAATTTGGTACAAATAGTCGTCAATTTTAAATCATATCATCTTCTGAAAGGAGGGATTTAAATGTGTCAGAAAAATGTACTATTAACAATTTTATTAAAATTAAATTTGTTCCCAATAATACATAATAAGATGTATCGTTATCAATCTACTGCTTTAATACTCCGGAAAATTTAACTTCATCTGGAGCCATTATATAACGGTTAACAGCAACTTCTTCACCACTTAAAGTATAATAGAATCTAGGACTATTGATTCCGTAGGATTTAGCAATGTTATATAGAGATTTATTTAAAGCATTGATGATTGCTCTAAGCTCATTGTTAGAATATGAAGCGTTATCTTCAGAGAGAGTGATTCTAATGCCAGGAGTCTCATAAGTTTTTCCATTTCGAGTGAATTATAACCGACCTCTGTATTTACTTGATTTATTGCATTTTGAATAGCATTATAATAGGCTTCTAAATCCACTTTTTTAGTTTCTTCTTGATAATTTTTCTCTTTATATTGAGATTTTTCAAGAGCTTCTCGTTCTTCCCTATCCTTAATGTTTTGTTTTGTGTCTTCAATCTGATTATTAAGTTTTAACTCTACTGCATCTACTCGGTCTGATAAATCGCTAATTGTGTCATCATATGCGTATTCATAATCATATTCATATTTATCTTTCAGTTTTTCTATTTCTTTCTTAACAGTTGATAGTTCGCTATCGTCAGAAACAAGTTTCAAAATATCTTCTAGTGTTAAGTTTAGTTTATCATCAGTTGTGTTATTTTCCAGTGATTCAACTAGCTTAGTGACACGTTGTATATCTTTAGTATATCTATCATTTTGTTTATTTGTATCTTTATTATAATCTACATTAGGAAACATAGAACCTAACAAGTAGAATATACAAATAAAAACCAAAAAAATACCAAAAAAATTTTTTTATTGACAGATTCCATAATAGTTATTATTTATTCCTTACCTTAAACAATGTAATCTCTTTTTATATCTAATGTTTTTTTAGCTTCTTAATTATATCACTAATTTTTAACTAATGAATACGTCTTTTTTTATTAAAAATTTTTTTAGTCCAAACTTATAAAGTGCACTGTATTTTTCTAAAATTTTTCAATATAGTATTCGGCAATTTAAATTTTTTTATGAATACTATAAAATTCTATGAATGTGTAAAAGACATTATTATTTTTGTTTAGTTTAGCGTGATCTATTTAATTTAGTAAATTCATAAATAGTTTTTGGGAAAGGGAACAGATTATCGAAATCAGTATGATATAATTAGAGGAAAGAATATTGGGAAAAAAAGTATCAGGGAGTTAAAAATGAAATTAGGAAAAATAATTAAAATAAGTGAAGAAGATGTCTATATAGGTTTTAAAACTGGAAGTTCTGAAGAAGGACAAACTATTACTGTGCCTATTCATGAATTGACTTTTAAACCTAAATTAAATGACTCTGTAGAAGTTTATAATCATAATGAAAGTGTAATAGTTAGACGTTCAGGAGTGGCGGTTCCGAACTGGATTTTATTTATGTTAGTGAGCATTATACCTGCCTTGGTTGTATTTGCTACTCTTTTCCTGTTTAATCATAAAAAACAAGATATAAAAGCAGCAAACACTGATATTTCAGAGCAAGTTTCTTCGACTAGCAGTACTTCAAAAACTAGCAGTATTTCAAAGGCTAGCTCTTCTTCAACAACTAGCTCATCATCAAAGTCTTCTGAGATTAATATTATTGATACTACAGCTGAAGAACTTAGAGATATGGAGAATAATGGAACATTAAAAACTGGGCAACTCTATCGATTTACAGCGGAACTGTTTCGTCAGGAAGATTGGGGAGATTATTATGGTCATTTCAGTTCTTTAAATAGTTACTACAATATAAAAGTTAAAGCTAGCAATGCTGCAATTGCTGGTATAGAAATTCAAATTAATAAAAATCTAACTTATGGATGGAAAGAAGGACAAATTGTTACCTTTATTGTAAAAATTATAGAAGATTCGGAGAAGTTTCAATATTGGGTTGTTACAGATGCTGTTCTGTCTACACAAAATGTGACGGAAAAGAAAGAAGTATATTCTGAATCGCAAGTAATTGATACTCAAGCTATCATAAATGGAGACTATTCTAGTATAGCCGGTACATGGAAAAATGGCCAAGGAATAGAGTTTGTATTCGATAAAAATGGTCTAGTACATAGTGGTACGATTTCAAAAGTGGAAGTAAAAAATGGTGGAATTATTGGCTTTAATATCAGTGCAGGTAATACAGGATATAGTATGAGTATCTACCCGTCTGGCGTTGCTATGACATGGGTTGATTCTGATTTAAGCAAGGATAGACTCATTGCAGGTCATGTGCCACCAACAAATCCAGATGAAGTTTTTTATAAAATAGACTAAGGAATCAATAACTTTCTGAATCTTGGCTGCTTTTTTGAACCTACTTATTTTTTTAAATTCTACCATTTTTTCTAATTAATATGTCACTGATAAATAAGTAGCAATTGTAAACATTGGAAAATTTAGATTATAGTATTCTGATATTCTACTTTTACAGAGGTGAAATAGGGGTTCAATACGAATCAATACATAAGAAAAACGCTGTTTCAAGCGTTTTTTCTTTTTTCCAAATGCGATATATTGCATTGTATTTGAATCCAAACTCTACCTTTTTCTCTACCTTTTTTCTTAAGACCTGGTTTGGAAAGTATGAGTTTCAGTTGGACTAAAAACAGCTTATTATCAGGCGTTCACAGATTTCTATTTTCTTTTTTATTTCAAAAAAACTAAATAAGTTTGATCGAAATAGGGAAAATATAAAGATAATCACCTATTACTCGATAGCTACATTTTAGGAGAAGTTGATTCTTTCAATATCAATTGCAGTTTCAGTCAAATCAAATAATAAGTTATCAATTTCCTTTGCTTCATCTTCACTTATTGAATCGGAGTAGTATCTTATATAGTGTCTACTATTAGGAGGTAGTTTAAATACAACCCTTACTTCTTCATTCTCAGTTATTATTTTTTCAAAATTCATTCGAGTATAAACTTTATACTCCATTATTTTTTTATATTTGCACCAAACAACTCTAGTGATAATTCATTATGAAGAACCACACCTAGTTCTTTATCTTTTTTTCTAAATAAGGGTTACTAAAATCAAATTTTTTTCTTTTTTTCAAATAGAAAACTAACTTGATCATTATTTCCAATGGATACCATTCTGTTATTTACAAAAGATTCAAATAGTATTTGAGTATAATAAATGTCATCCTTTTTCTAATTCATGGGGAAAAATTAAACTTAATTCCAAAAATATTCTTGTAGTTTTTCTTAACGCATTTAAGAATTCGTGGTTTTTTTCAAATACATTTGTTTGATGTTTTTTTCTGGAAGAAAAAAACTTTTACCAAATATAGTTACACCTTCTTTATTAAAAGAACTAATATACCCAAAATTATCGAAATATTGATCTACAGTTTCAATGATATCATAATTTAAGTTTACAGTAAGTTCCATTACACTTGAACTTTCATTAATCAGCATTTCAACTTTGAAAAGACTGTTCTTATCTGAAACTATTTTCAATTCATCAAGACTTGGATATGGAATCCTTTTAATAGGTACCTCAACTTCATTTCCTCCCACTTTAATTTTCAAAGAAGGTAATTCAGGAAATTCTTCTGTTGAAGCAATAAATTGATTAAGAATCTTATCACCACCTATATGAATAATGGTTGGAGGATCATTTTGTAATTCTTCATCTAATTTAAACCATTTTTGTGTTCGGTACATAGCTTCAAGTAATTCTTCGATACTTTTAATTTCTATACCTTCAAATATTAATGGAAACTTTATTCTTATTTGAAAGCTATTTTTTTCTTTATTACTTTTAGGTCTTAAAACATATATATCTTTGCTGCCTTCAAGTAATTCATATGAATAACCTTCGGGTACATCTTCGTTTAAATACTTCTTTAAAGCTTTAGGAGCCTTAATTTCCCTAGGATCACTTTTTTTGAAAAAGACTGATTGAAATTTTTGTTTTAATCATTTACCAATCCTCCTTTTAATTCATCAAACACCATTATTTTTAGAGATTAAAACATCTTTTTCTTGTAAAGAAAGTCTTCTCCCCTTCTTTTTTCTTCTAATAAAGTTAATTAATCTATTGCGATTCTGAACACTATCTACAAATATATATTTTTATATCTTCAACTTCAAATTTTAAAAACTCCTTCTTTTTGTATTTGGAATACTTTTTTTGTATAAATATTGCTCAGCTCTTCTGCCTTTTTATCATTCTCATTAATCAACATTAAAGGTAGCTCGTTTTGATTAATATTAGGGATATATCTCCATTCATGTTCATCTTGAAAATTTTTCTTAACTTTTATAGTCTTGTTATCTTTGTCTTTACGCTTCATCACCCCACAATATGGTTTAATTATTCTAATATATTCAAAAATAAAATTTGTTAAATAACTGATATCTTCATTTTCGCTCGATTCATAAGAAAATTGATTAAGTAGAAAATTCATTGTGCTACTTAGTTCTTTCACATTAATTGAATTCTCGTTCAAATAATGAATAGGTTGAATACCTTTCTTTATACCAAATTCTTTATGAAATGCTATTGAAAACTTGCCATAGCCAGTATCATTGGGATTCAAAGGATTACCCTCAGAGTGATAACTAATTTGGTGTAAGGGTATATCGCAAAAACATGTCATAGGAATATACCATTCAGTTAAAGGTTCTGAGTTATATTGTAGTCCTAAATACTCGACTTCTTCCGGATAATATCTAGGACAAATACACATATTAAGTAAAATATCCTCTAAATAGGAGTAATTCCTCATGAAATTAAAAAGGGCATTAGCAGTAATTTTAGATAGTTCATTTTTAGTGTTATCGATACCCGATGCATGTAGAATATTTTTGGTCATAGGAATCTCCCAGTAAATTGAATTTCATTTTTTAATGGATAGGATATCTTATTTTTGTTAAAAATTTATGACATCCTTAACTTTCCAAAAAATATTTTTTAAATAATTTATTAAGCCAATACTAAACAGAGAAAAATAAAGTTAAAGACGGTACCATTTTAGTCGACATATTAGAGTAGAACATAAATATTATCAAAAAAGTAGTAAAGCATATAATAAAGTATTTTAACAATACAAGTAGCAACAGAGCTATGAAATTTTTGGTGTGCAGTTTACTCTTTCAACTACATTTGTTAATCTTATACTTTAATCGTTCTCTAATCTGTTTACCATTAAACATTTAAACAATTACAAATTGTTATCTTTTTGATATTTTCCTAAAGTGGTTTCAACTAAATCCTTGAATTCATTATCACTTAGTCTGAAATTATTCTTACAAAAATTTCTTCCAAAATAACCACTTTGTCCATTGTATTCTTTTTTTCTAACAGTTCTAAAATAATCTTCATGTAAATCATACATAATATTATCTATTTCTTCTGATGTTAAACCCAAATCATATTTTAAAACCTTTGATAGAGATGGTAACCAGAACGTATTAAATCTTCTAAAAATAAAAATAGGCTTATTTTTTGAAGTAAGTATATGGCTGACTATTCGCCAAATAATAATTCTTGCACTTAACAAACTGACTTTTGAATCTGAATTGACCAGCTGGTTTGTAAAATTTTTTTCTCCTCTAGGGCCACTAATATAATTTGGATTCTGACTTCTAAAAGGAAATGCTTCAATATTAGCTATTTGCTTAGATATTTTTTCTAAGTGATTCCATTCATCAATATCAAGCGTTTCTATCAGCTTTTTTAGAGTTCCTTTCTTGTTTAAAGACTCCATTAAAAAGTGTGGTAAATAATGACTAAAATAATAACCATTTTCTTTCACCTTAGTTTTTCTTACAATTTTCAACTCATTATATAGAATACTACTGGTATCCTTGACATCTACAATATGGTTTTTCAGATATTGACCCAGTAAATCCTCATCTAAATCAATAATCTTTAGAGAATCATCATTTGTTTCTATTTCTTTTGCACTTTTATAATATGTGAGCAGACCACTTGATCTAATTGTTTTTACCTTAGCAATATTAGGATTAACTAAACAAAGAAAGAGTGTTGCTGTATCAATATTTCCTTTTATATGATTTGGAATACCATATCTAATACTCTTTTCAGTACTATTGGGCAAGTTTTCCTCAATATTCAACCAAGAAAATGTAGTACTGTCATTTTTCAAAGACTCAAAAAAATTTTTTATTAGCAGATCTACATTATTGTCATCCCACGGACTATATTTCTGAAATAGTTTAGAAGAACTCTCAATTACACCAATTTTTTCAATGTACGTGTTAGCTAATTTACACAAACTCTTTTTTTCACTGTAAAGTTGTTCTCTTGCTGTTCTCATTTGCAACTTAAGTCTATTCCTCACATTTTTATATCTTTTTTACATTGATTTCATTATAACACTAAATATTAGCAAATTCCGATATCTTTTAAAAAATTCATGAAGCCATTGTAACCATATCCATCATACTATTTTGTAAAACTTTCCGAAAAAAACATCTATTTTTCCTGAAAGATGAATATATTTGTTTTTACAGATTTAAGAACCAGCCCCTTATATAAATAAGAATTACTTTCAATAAATGTTAATGGGTTTCAACGTTTTTATAAATCGTGATGCTTCACGAGATTTTTTTAATACTGGTGTGAAAAAAATGTTAGTTTATGATAAATCAAAAATCGTGTGATACTAATTTTTTTAATTAACTTTCTTTATAGCCGTTTCTACTACAGTACCATCATCAATTACTAATAATTTTATAAAAAGAAATTGCTGAGTAATTTATATCCAAATTATATTTTTTTGTCTAGTTTATTAGTATAATCAACGTTATCCTTTAAAAATCATTTTTTTCTTTCTTTTGTCATATATATATATACCAATTACAGCACTATCAGAATATCCGTTCAATAAGCTGTTAATAGTGATTATAGATTTATTGAAATTTTTGTTTATTATCTAATACAACATCAATATTATAAACATGGAGATTAGGAATACTATAAATAATACTCTCTGAGATTTTTATCCATGATTGGATCTAGTATCAAATTATTATTCTGTGTTTCCTCTATAACTGGATATACCTTAATTATAAGTTCATTACTATCCGGACGTAGTAAATTTGTAATTTCAAACTCTAAATACCTTTCAAATCCCTTTGAAAAAAACCAACAAAGGATCCATTTAGCCAGATGTAAAAAAAGGAAAAATTAAAAACTTCTCAATTTTTAAGATATTTTTTTGTTAATTAATGTATCTTCAGCCTTAAAATTATTAAATAACGTTACTAATTCCTGTTCATTATTGCTAGTTTTTTTGTATTAAAAACTGGTATTTTTGTATATCCAATTGCTATTTAAATGCATCATATCCATTTGAATATATTCAAATTGTTTTATATCTACATATTTATTATAAAAATAATGCTCAGAATGTTCAGGTAGCTGATTTATTCCTTTTATAATAGAATTTTTTAACCAGCTATATTCCACCTCAAAATTTTTCATCATTTATTCCTCTTTGTAGAACAATATACAATCGTATGCCTACACCTACTTGATCTGCCACATTAAGAAAACAGAGTCTGTTTTACCAGACTCTGCAAAACCTATTTAGTTGCTGGTTGTTGTTGGGTGATACAGTGAATATTACCACCACCATATGCAATCTCTGTAGTTTCAACTCCAACAACTTTACGATCAGGGAACATTGCTTGCACTTGTTCAACCGCTAATGCATCGTTCTCATCACCATATTGAGGGAGAATAATTCCTCCATTCACTATTAAGAAATTCAAATATGATGCGATTGCAACTTCTCCTTCCTCTCTTGGGATAGCCCCTTCTGAAATCAATCGTATCTGCATCTTTTAGATAGCATGGCTTCTTAGTAACGCACATTTTATGTACTTTTAATTTTCTGCCTTTTGCATCTGTTTGTTCACTTAGGAATTCAAACGCAGCTTTTGCTTCCTTATAGAAAGGATGGTTTTCATCTTCAGTGTAAATACATGCAACTTCTCCAGGTTTTACAAAACATGCTACATCATCAATATGACCATTCGTTTCATATGGGTCAATACCATCTTTCACCCAAATTACTTTTTCACAATTTAGATAGTCTTTTAATTTTTGTTCAATTTCCTCTTTTGATAAATGTGGGTTTCTACTTGGGTGTAGTAGGCACATTTCAGTAACCATAACTGTACCCTCACCATCGACGTGAATTGATCCACCTTCTAAAACAAAATCCTCTGTTTTATAAGAATCAGTATCTGTTAATTCACAAACCTTTCTTGCAACAAGAGCATCTTGATCCCAAGGGAAATAAAGCCCGTCAACTAGACCTCCCCACGCATTAAACTCCCAATCTACTGCACGACGTTCACCTTTATCATTTATAAGAAATGTAGGACCACAGTCGCGAATCCACGAATCATCATTTGTCATCTCGATTACTCTTATATTTTCACAATTAAGAGCAGATACACGAGCTATAGCATTTTCAAATTGAAGAGGTGGTACACAAAGTGAAACTGGCTCAAATTCACTAATAGCTTTAGCAACATCTAAAAATGCTTTTTGAGCCGGTTTAGCTCCTAGACGCCAATTATCATTTCGCCATGGCCATAACATCCAAATTTGTTCTTGTTCTTCGAATTCTCCTGGCATTCGAAATCCATCTACTTTAGGGGTTGTCCCCACAATACGTTTAGACATCTCAAGTCCTCCTTTTATTGTATTGGTATTTAGTTACTATCATTTTTTGATTTTTTTTACACGAATAATTACTTCACCTAAGATAAGACAAATTAATGAACCGATAGTTACAGGTAATTTATCAGCTAATGTTACTTCGTCAAAAGATAATGGGAATGCTGTAAATAAAAGCGAGATCAAAATCATAATAATTGGAATCACAACCATAATTTTTAAAATAAGATCACTTCCTCCTACTTTAAAAGGTCGAGGGGTTTCTGGATCAATTTTTCTTAACTTATAAAATGCTGGAAAAACTGGTATGTAAGAAAGTAGGAACATAACAAGGTTCAATGAGAAGAACGCCCAAAACAGATCCTGATTTGGCAATATTGGTGCAATGACTACTACAAATGTTGCAACAAAACCATTTGCTAAAGCTGATCCAATTGGCATGTTATTCTTTTTACTACGTTTTGCAAAAAACTTTGGCATATCTCCATTTTCAGCAGCATAACATGCCGTGTTATTCACACCCAGTGACCATGAAATCATATTTCCAAAGAGTGTTAACAAGAACATGAATGCCATCAAAATTATGAACCATCCGTCCTCAGATCCTGTCAAAAGCTTAAAGCTATCCATCATACCACTACTAGTGGAAATTTTATCTACAGGAATCGCTACCCCTATACCAAATGCAGAAAATATATAAATAGCCGCAATAACTAAGCCTGCAACAATTATAGATTGAGGTATTTGTTTTTTAGGATTCTCCATATCATCTGCACACGTACAAATAACTTCAAAACCAAGTAGATTAAAAATAATAACAGATATAAATGATAAACTGTTTAAATCAAATGATGGTAAAAGTGACTCTAATGTAATTTTATTAGCCATTCCTTTTGTGAAAGCAATATACAGTCCCAAAAATCCAACTAATAAAGCTAATATCATTTTAATAATTGCTGCACCATTGAGGATCCACACGCTATCACTTGCTGGATAAAAGCTTATCCAGATGATTAACCAAATAAAAGCAAGTTCAATTAATAATGTCCAGAACATTGAAAACTCAATTCCTGTAATTGTCTTCAACAATTCTGGAGTCATAACTGCCAACGAAGCTAACCACAATGGAAAATTAATCCAATAATACCATGAGGTACGAGCTCCCCATCTATGCCCAAAAGCCTTTGTCACCCAATCATAAATTCCCCCATCACCTATATAAGTAGTACCTAATTCAGCTGAGATCAATCCATATGGCAACAAAAAGGCAACTAATAAAAATAACCACCAGAAGAATTGAGAATTCCCAATTGCTGCTACGGGAGCAGCCGCTTCTGCAACAAACACTACGCAAATTACTGTTAATACTGTCGTGAATAAACTAAATTTTTTCTTTTCTTCCATTTTTTTCTCCTTCCTTTAAGAGGAGACTTGAGGCATTATAAACACTAAATAAACTGAAATATCCTTTTATTTTAAAAATGATTCCAATTCTGATTTAGCTGCTGATTGTTTTTCTATGTCATATGGATGTCGTTTTTCAAAATCACGAAGTAAATAAACTAGGATACCCCGCATGGAAGTCAAACGATTTTCCGCTTCATCAAAACACACTGAATTTGGTCCGTCCATCACTTCATCAGACACTTCTTCTCCACGTGTGGCAGGCAAACAGTGCATAAACTTACAATTTTCTCCAGCTTTAGCCATCATTTCTGAATCAACATGAAATTTAGGATAGAAAACTTTCATACGTTCTTCTTCTGATAATTCTGCTTCATACAAGCCATACCATACATCAGTATATAAGAAATCTGCACCTTCGATTGAAGCTATGTCATCAGTTACTAAATATTTACCACCTGATAGTTTGCAAATTTCGTCGTATTTTGACTTATGCATATCATTTAATTGGAATCCCTTCGGCCCAAAATGAACAAATTCCATACCCATTTTCAATGCTATTAATCCTAGTGAGAAACATACTTGAGTTGCATCACCAACAAACACTACCTTACAATCTTCTAATTTTTTTCCATTCGGTAAATTTTCAATAATCGTAATCAAATCTCCCAATTCTTGTGTAGGATGATTATAATCACTCATACCATTAATAACTGGAACTTGTGAAAATTTTGCCAAATCAACTACACTCTTATGACGTTCTACACGTGCCATAATAATATCAGTCAATCGAGACACAACTGTTGCTGTATCTTCTAATGTTTCATGACCTCCTAGTTGAATTTGACCAGGTGCTAAATATTGTGCATGCCCCCCAAGCTGTGTCATAGCTGTTTCAAAAGATATCCGTGTCCTTGTAGATGATTGTTGAAAAATCATGCCTAAAGTTTTATTTTTCAACAAAGGTGGATAATAGCCATTCTTAATACAGGCTTTAATCTTGAGAGACAAATCAGCAATTTCTAAGAGTTGTTCTTTAGAGAACTCTTCGGTTGTGATATAATCAATTTTATTGCTCATAATTGAGACCTCCTGTGTTGTTATGTTTTAATGATATTGCAAAAAAACACAGTTTACGATAAACTAAAAGGTGTAAACCCTATTTTTTTAAAGTTTAAGTACTAAACCCAGTGTTTCTCTTTTAAAAAAATAAATGCTATTTTAAATATAAACTTTTACTTTATTGCTTTTCAATAAAGTTTAGAGTTTTGATTAGTTTCACGTACCAGATGGAGGCTAAGTATGATTGAAATAGTTTATATATACAATGTATTTCTAATAATGCTGTATACTTTGACTTTTGGTTTTGTATTGACATATGCTTTAAATTCCGAAGAGGAAAAGAAATACTTATTTTTTGCAGTTAGCTTATATCTGGTTTTTTTTATATTTGATAATCTGATCCTATCAATGACAGAAATATTCAAAGATTTCGGAAACTCATACAACCAGCACTTTCTAGGAGTCCCTTTTGTTAAAACTGTCATATACCTTGTTAATAACATGTGCCAGTTTTGGATAGTTGCTAAACTGAGAAAAGAAACACCTTCTATAATCCATTACAGCTTTATTTGTATTACTTTCATATGGATGGTATTCCCAATTCTTAATAACTCTCCTTTGAGAGTGTTTATGTACTATCTTCCCAACCAGCTCCTTTTGATTTATACTGGCATATACGCAAAACGAAATCTAATATCTTTAAACGTTAGTAATAGAAATAAACGTTACTTAAAAACAATTTCTCATATCGGAGTGATATTTGGATTTCTAATTATCGTAGAAGATCTATTTGTCATTTTTAATATAGATTCATATGACTTATTAAATCTAAGGATTCAAAATAGAAACATATGCGAAGATATGTTCACTATTACTGTTTGTTTTTTGATTATGAAATATATACTTTCTGATTGGAAAAATTATTTCAAATGTAGAAGAACAATTAAATTCACCTGATATGTCAAAAAAAATATCAATAATAATAGTACTTTTAGATTTATTCTACGAAAAGCTACATTTAACAGAGCGTGAGCAGGAAATTTTTTTCACTATTACTAGAACATAAAAAGCAATCAGGAGATTGCTGACCAATTATATCTTTCAGTTGGGACTGTAAAAACTCATGTACATAATATTTTTTTATGAAACTTGAAATTACTAAACGAAATCAACTTTTTGAAGTATACAGTTCCTTTGAAAACCAACATCCTGAACTATAATAAAGTATTGATCCCCTAAAAAAATAAAGACATCTGATGTACTCGTTATCAGATGTCTTTTTACTTATTCTTATTGTAAAAATATTTTTTTGCTAATATTATTTTTCCGAAAAAAATGTCTCTTTTTCTGGAAAGATAGTTTTTAAGCATTAC
>BNJT01001158.1_pt1 | contig 13897 bp, 21 predicted proteins | sample 8540491 | NCBI WGS metagenome assembly BNJT01 (sample SAMD00202455, study PRJDB9452) | human saliva metagenome | host: Homo sapiens
ACTGATGGGCTAAACATTTTTGACAATACAGAAAATGCTAAGAATGACTAATATTGCTATGTATACTATCTTATCCATGATTTATCTCCATCTATTCTTTTGATGTGCTTTACTACGATTATATCTGCTGAAATCTACTTCACCTGCATTCATTTCCTGTCCATCACAAATTAGATATGCGATTATTGCTATTTATTTCAATTTCTTCCTTCGTCATACCTGTAAGTTTCGTTACCCATATACCCACAATGTCTGAAAGTACTGAATCGCAAATATACTCATTTTCACCATCAATATATTTACAAGAAAACGATGGATTCCTTGTAGCTGCTTGATAAAAACCCATTGCTAAATCTGCTAATTTTTTGGGGTTCACTTCACTAAGCTACGGTCTAATTTTTTGTATCCATTTGTAAAAGCCACTTTTGAACAATTACTGAGATTATTCTTTTTATAATCTTTAACCAATTTTTATCCCCGTCGCTCATTTCAATAGGCTATAAGCCTTGATTTTAAGCCATTTATGAGAAAATCTACTCTATTCCCACTCGAGTGCCGGACCTTAATTTCTCGTGATAATATGCACTAATAGTACGCTTTTCATCCACATATTCCACACATTTTAGGATATCCGTAGCGTCCTTGGAAATTCTGTAGCCAATTTGTAGCCACTGGCTACAACACAACCTCCGCTGGCTGATTCACCTCAAAGCCACTCGGCACTACAACATTCAAATAATACACGGAGGTTTGCAATATGGAAAAAAATACATCTACGACAGCAACAACGGACTTTGGTATGAACTGCATGGAAGTTACTACATCCCTTGTCTGGTTCTGCCGGATGCCGAAGGACGCCCCTGCTCGGCATCTGGGGTAGGAAGCACCTGGATTACATTAAAGAACACCGCCCGGTGCTGCATGCCGATCTGGTTCTCAGCGGCAAGCTGTACAGCTACCTCGCAGACATTGACACTCAGGCTCGCAATAAGCTCGACCTGCTTGTAACACAGATGGCAGAAAGAGGGAATCAATGAGCATCTGAAAGTGCAGGATCAGCTTGCATGGATCAGGGCTATGAACAGCATCCACAACCGTGCGGAGAGATCCTTAACGCAGAGTGATCTTTGTATAATTCAGCATCAGCCAGGGTAGTAGTTAGCTGCTCGGCTGATTGTTTATTCTACTCTTCAGCTATGCCTTTTTCCCACTTCGTCACAAACCATTCTAACAACGAAATTAGCATCATGTCTGCACTTGGAAATGATATACTCTTTTGTTTCATCAGTAATCCCGTTCACTTTATGAAGGTGTCGTATAATCAAGTTTTTGATATATACGCTATTAGAATCAATAAGATTCACCAACTGATGGTTTACGATACCACAATTCTCCGGATTACGAGACATTGTAAGAAGAATGCGGGTGGCATTCCATCTGATATCTGTATATTCAGAATGGAGCCACTGTAAAACATTCTGAAGGATAATTGCCTCCACTCTGGACGGTAACATAACATTTTCTGAACTTTCCAAATATTCGGCGATCAGGTGAGTTACTGAGATTGTTGTTGAAACATCGCCCTCAATATACGGCACTAACTCAAGTATATCAGCATACACATCTTTACCCATAGCGGTATACAATAACTGCAATCCGATTTTCAAGGAAATGCTGTCGATATTAGATGAAATAATCGGATTGTCGGCTACTTCAATGATCTTCTGCTGCTCAAACAGTTTTTCCATATACCCCTTGATTTCTTGTATAGTCTTCAGGATATTTTTACTGCAATACAAATGAGAAGCGCTATCGCATCAAGTTTTTGTAGAAATTCCTTCTTTGGAAATCAGAAGAGTATCTGCAACTACCGAGATAAGCATGTCCATGGTATCTGTATCGCATGTGAGCTCTTTTCCTAACAAAATGGATCTAACTGTTGCAATCTCACATGTGTCATATCCGAAATAAACACCATCTTTTCCCTGTGTTTCATTGCTTTTTCGAATACGTTCTACATATTCTTTCACGAACACAGGCATATCTTGATTTTCATCTTCGGTGGTTTCTAATTTATAGGTACCTTCGTAATAGCTTGATAAGTATTCAGCTATTTTTTTATCCATTTCCTCTGTAAGAGAACGATTTTGCTTTCTGAGAACACACAAAAAGACAGGAGAATATTTTATCTGCTCTCGTTCTTTTTCACTGCCTAGCACACAATTAATATGTTCAACCAACGCTTTTGCAGAAGCATCACTCATTTTTCTAAGATCAATGCAATTAGCAATGAACTTAAACATATCCATATACCAGCGACTATAATGTCTGTCAATGAATTGACAGCATATTTCACTGAGCATATCTTGTGACATACGATAAGCCACTCCGGAGAGACACTTGAATATGTTTTGGCCTATAGCCACAACAGAAGTATCACTACTCAACCACGATTTGATTTCTCCAAGAATGGATTTTTCGCAAGATTCATAGCATTTATCATCGAGAAAATATCCTACTGAACCGAATGCTAAACAGTTGGATGCTTAATCTCTTATACTTTATTGGATGGTTCAAACAAAAATCCATAATTGATGCTGCTTCGTCAGCGGTTAAATTATTCAAAACCTCCGGATAAGAGTCCTGAATACCTTTGACTTCCTTTTCTTTTCCTTCAAAAATCGCAAGTTTGTACAGATTGAGTCTAAGATTCCAATCATCATATTTACAGCTCAAATAAAATACAAAAATCCCTGATCTTTTCGTAAATAAGTAAAATATGAGTCAATGAACCATTATACATAGATACAATAAGAGAACTTGCAAGCATTTCACCATATTGATCTAAGTTGTTACCTATGGTGACTGAATAAGGAGAACCTGTTTTCTTTTTATACAAACCCTCTATGTATTTTTCGTGTAACGATTCATGGATGCGATCAGAATCGGATAATAGAGTTCTTCGCTACTTTCTGTTAATTCCTTTTGTGCAGGTGTATCAGAATATTCATTTCTTACGGTGCAACGAGTCCAGTGCTGATTGCGCAGATCCACCAAAAATATCTTTTTATGACCCATGTAGGTCGATTGGTTTCTTTTGCAAGATTTAACGCTGCTTCAAAATGCTCTACACACTTTTCAATATCTCCAGCAAAATATGCCTGAATTGCTTGCCAGCGAATCTGAACGACTTGATAATGTTCATTATCTTGCTGTGCTTTCAATGCATCCAAATACATCGCAGTATTGAAGTGTTTGATAGATTTACCTTCAAATAATATAGGGAGAAACTGGATGCCCCAATCATCAAATTCACTTGTTTTTCCGCTTCATCTTGGTATCTGCCTCAGGAATATCCAAGTACAAATTTCAAAAAGTAATCTCTACATTTATCCACATTTTTTAATGTAGATTTAGGAATAGTGGGAAGCTGGTACTTTTCTGTACCAACAACGTCTACTGCTTGAATTTCATCATTTTTCACCGGGTTCATATCTATTCTTCCTGTACAATAGTAGTGATATATAGCAACGATATCATCTATCAATGCCTGCGCTCCGTCTTGGCTTAATTCGCTAAAACTGTGAACGGTTTTACTTTTGGCAAAATGTGCTCCCATCAAGCTTTGTTCCAATGCAGTTTTTTCTTTTTGTGTTTCATCACAGAAATAGTACAAAAAGCCTTAATATTATGTTTTTTGACAGTGTCGATTTCCGCCTGTACCCCAGGATTAATTCCGTCTGCATTATCTATTAAGAAAATGCAAATATCACTATCTTCCAATGCCCATGTGTAATGAGATCCAGCAGACAGTGTAGAGGCACCCTTACTCTCAAAAGTGTATGCATCTGCTAATTGTGTGCTCTCAATAGCACTTTTTAAGTCAGCTCTTACTTTGTCGTATTTCTCTACACAACAAATCGAACTAACAAAAACTTTAATTTTTTGACCCGGGGATATCGGCAGAGAAGTAGGGTGCTCCTCTGCTTTGGTATATTCCATGAAACTCCACCCACAGGTGTGCTTATACCCGTTAATCTTACTCCCATCTGCTCCTCCGTTCAGCCATTTATCAAACTTTTTTTCATAACGTATTAATCACTATACTTTACCTCTAACTTTTGCTATAATAGAGTGTTAAGGAGATGTTACTATGTCAAATTTCGACCTAAAACAACAACCACAACATCCCATCAAGGTAATCGATACCAATTCTCCGATTTCTCTGGAGCAACTTAATAACGCTTTTTGACGGCTTAGATGCTATTACGCTTTGCGTAAGATCGGAAAAATGGTCATCCCTAACAGGGTGGGCATTTCTTCTGCATTCGTAACCGTCAGCATTCCGAAAAAAATGCACTTGAAACAATCGAAGGAGACGATATCGATATGTTTGCCCCGGAGCAGCTGATAAGGTTTATTAATCACGCATCCGGTCTTCTCTTCGACAGAGAAATACTAACATATTGCCAAAATAGTATCAATTTCCGCACTGATTGATAATAGAAACAATATTCTTTGGCTTAATGTTTCTTGCGATTTTTATTTGCCTGATTGCCAGTAATTTGATATATCATGCTCTTGTACTTCTCGGTCATTGTCACAACATATTCAACACTTTGCTGTGTTGCGAATTCTAAGATCCTTCTTGGCGATATTGCCGAAGCCGTAATATAAGCAATGTTATTGGATTTATAGCCAACACTCACTGCGTTTACAACGATTTCTTCAATGTCTGTCTCAGTCAATTGTGATAATTGTCTCTTGGCCAGGATATCAAAGCCAGACCGGATGATTTGCTCCTGAAAAAAACAAAGTACTCGGACTCTGTATCAAGCAAAATAGCATTTTCAACTGGACGGTACTCAAAGCCTTGCTTCCAAATACGAGTTAACTTTCCATAATTTCCTTGCTCTTTAGAGAACACGCTATTATTACAAGTTACCGCAAAGCGAACATCAAAACCTTGATAACCTTCACCGAGGATTTGCTGGCGGTTTATTTAACCAATAAGTATCTCGAAGAAGTGTCAAGGAGTAAGCATGAAACACATATGCTTTCATAATTTGCGGAGCAGTATCCCATTGACAAAGCATTTGCGCCATCCGGCATCCAATCCCATAAACATACCACAACAAAGTCTGTGTTCGGATCGATATCCTTCTTCAAGGTGTCGTAGTTCGCAGACTTTTTCTTCTGCAATACATTGGAGCACTTAATCTCCAAACGAAGTAAACGATCTCCGTTATTCTTGCGAATTTCCAAATCAGGAAATCGGTTTTGCAACAACATAGCTCCAGAAGATATCGTCAATACCAAGTTCAGGTAAAAGCTCGTTAGAAATTCTTGCAAGTTCGAATTCAATTAGTGTGCCCATACGAGTACGAACATCGGTAAGGTTTCTCTCATTTGCGGGATTTGCTCGTTCTGATATAGACCAAATCTTTTTCTGGAAGATTCCTGGTTAAATCGATCTACAATTTCAGGAAAATATGTATTTCTAAGCCATGTTGATAATTCTAATGCTGACGCATTTGCGGTCAGCATTTGCATCACTTCTTCTCTATTCATTATTTCTCTCCTGACATTAATCTTGCAATCTCGTTAATTGATCCTTGTTCCATCCGTTCAGCTTCAGCTTCTAACATTCTTGCCTTTTTCACGAAGCTGGCTTACTGCACTTTGAGACGCTTTTATTGAACCCAATGCCTCTTTCTGTATATGCTGAGGAGGAAGAGGGATTTTTTTATTTTTCGTAAATCTTTTTCCTCCAATTCGAGGACGACCAATACCAGTAACAAATCCCATGATCTGTCCATAAACAAAAATCTGAACGAAGAATCGTTGAAAGAAGTTCTGGATCTACAATATAAGATCCATCTTCGTCTTTTTCGCACAGTGAGGACCATGCATTCAGATGAAACATATCCACCTTCTTCGTATCTCATAGTGGCGGTCTTGCGAAGAGATGGACGCATTTTCGAGAAAACAATATCGTTAGGCTCGTACCTCTTTACTGCGCTTTTTATAGATGCTGCAGGCGTAACAACCTGCTGTGCTTTTTCCGCTGAGAGACTCAATATTTGCAAGTCCTGTAAACAAAACTGTTGTTGCGTTTGAATCTGACGCAGGAATATACGATTCATTTCGTTCATCACAAATTTCGACCAAAAGTCAACAAAGGGTATGCTGCTCTTTCAAGAGTTTCCTTGCTTTCGTTTCTGAAAGGATGATGAAAAGCATAGTCTAAACGCAAATTCTTGTCATCTTCAAGGTTTTCGCTAACATCAGCGACATAGCATAGGTCGTCAAATGCAATATCGCCGTTTTTGTACTTGCGCCAATTTTTCAATGATGAGAGGGAGATCGCTGTTCAAACTTGCTTCGCCAGAAGATGAATAAATGTAATCATCATCGCCATTAGATTTTCGACCAACGTTAGATGATTTTTGCAAAGAAAAACACCGGTTTGTTCAACAGGGAGCCAAAGTCTTTTGAAGAATCAAAATGGAAGAACTTACACTTGCATATGGCATAAACGCCGTTTCAGGCAAGTCAATAATAGCCAAAGATTCTGAAATGATCAAGGATATACTTTCGCACATCGGAATTTGAACCAGCATTGAGGACACCCTGATCAATGATAATTGCAACGACTCCGCCCTCGACAAGCAAATTCCAAGATTGCTCAATAAATAGAATACCTCTACGTCTTGAAGATTTATCCCTACCAAGATCAAACCTATTAAGAATATCCTCATCGGTATAGTCGCTACCGAACGGAGGGTTCGTTAAAAATTGTATTTATGGAGTTAAAATATCTGTTTGAGTTCTCTCCAAGACTTCCGCCATTTTGCAAATATGCCACATCGAAAGCACTATGCCCGTGCAGCAACAAATTCATTCTCGATACCCATGATAAGCGTTCATCAACTTCCATTCCCTGAAGGAAAACGTCGGGATTCGTCTTTTGCCACCTGAGTAAGAAAACCAGCTGTTCCGCAAGCAGGATCACATACGGTTCCGTTAATATACGGTTCCACCATATGTACCATAAAGTCAACAATTTGATGTGGAGTAAAAAACTGCTGATTATCACTCTTGTCAAAAGTGCCTTTAATGGTGTCTTCGTAGGCAAGACCTTTGATGTCGTAATCAGCACTCGCAAGATCTACCTTGCTCAACTCCGTACCACATTTATAAAGTGTTGCTGCATCTAAGTTGATTTTTCTAAACTGATCGGGTACTCCAATTTGGACACCTTCTACAGCACTGAGATATTCTGACTGTATTCTGGCAGAGTATGCTTGCACATTTTCATCCATGCGCATTCCAAAAGGATCATAGCTCTTGCTCGAAACATACAGTTTCACGAAAAGAAGTTTAGAAATTTCATCAAAACGTGTAATAATATTGCTGTTTGCATCGCCGTCTCGAATCAGACAATGCAGTTTGTTAATAACCCTCTTAACTGTCTTGCTGTCCATTCCGGGTGTATTATCACTGTCTTTTATAACAGTCCCCCCCATGGCTCTTTTCAAAGCCATTAGTTCATTCATATCATATAAGCGATATCCATTTACAGGATTTCGTATAGCGGTTAATTTCCCGTCATTGTCCCAATTTCGCAAAGTAGCTTTGCTTACACCCAGATAAGTAGCAGCTTCGTTCAACGTTATATTGGTTGCCATGTTTAGTAACCTCCAAACCTTACTAAACATAGTATGTACTATTTGCCATCGAATTGCAACCACAAAATTAGCGCTCCCAGTCCAGTATTATGGATTGGGAGCACTATCTTATCTAACGCTTATTCTCTTGTCGCACTCTGCGATCTGTGTTTTGAAAAATACCCCCACAGATTATTATAAGAAATCACATCCTTATAGGTTCGAATGTTCTTACGGAGCCGATCATTTTCCTGCTCTAGATCTGCTGTGCGGAGCTGACCACGGACAAACTTGTATTGTGCCAATCTTTTTAACCGTTGTAAGCTCTGCCACCAGCGTTTCTATTTTTGCTTTCAGATCGGCAATGGTTTTCTTGGCTTCCTTCAGGAGCTTTTTCAACTTGCCATCCTGCTTTTCCTGTACAACAAACTTCTGTGCAACAGTTACCAGCGTCTGAATGGAAAAAGATTATATCTATCCGCCTAAAACAGAAGCTGGATATCGTGAAGTGGCTATGCCGAAGATGCTGGAAAACTGCCTGAAAAGACTATCTGGCAAAAGCTTTACGAGTACAGCCTACAGACCGTATCTTCCCTTATGATAGGGGTTGGGTCGGCAGACAGATGAAGTATGGTTGTGACCACTCCGGAACGCAGAAGATCAGGGTACACGATGTACGTCATACCCTCGCCAGTTTGCTGATTGACATGGGCTGTACACCGCTTCTGGTAGCAGAACGCCTGGGACATGAAAGGGTGCAAACTACCACGGAGACCTACAGCCATCTGTACCCGAACAAGCAGACCGAAGTAGCCGCTCAGCTTGATGCCATAGCTACAAAAGATGATGGCTACAAAAGAATTCAACTGATGTAGCCATTTTGTAGCCAGTAAAAACAAGAATCGAAAAACCCTGTAATATCAAGGTTTTTCGGGACTCAAAAACCTAATTTAATTTATTCCCACTCAATTGTTCCCGGTGGCTTGGATGTGATATCCATGGCTACACGGTTAACATGTTTTACTTCGTTTACGATACGTGTGGAGATCTTATCTAGTACATCGTATGGGATTCTTGCCCAATCTGCTGTCATACCATCGATAGATGTAACTGCACGGATAACAACTGTGTAATCATATGTACGTTGGTCTCCCATAACACCTACAGAGCGGATGTTTGGTAAGCATGTAAAAGTATTGCCAGATATCTCTTTCTAGTCCCGCATTACGGATTTCTTCACGTAGGATTAAGTCTGAATCACGAACGATTTCTAACTTCTCTTCTGTGATTTCTCCAAGTACACGAATACCAAGTCCTGGTCCTGGGAATGGTTGACGCCATACCATTTCTTCTGGTAGTCCTAACTCTGTACCTAATGCACGTACTTCATCTTTGAACAACTTGTTTAATGGTTCAATGAGCTTGAAGTTCATATCTTCAGGTAAGCCACCTACATTGTGGTGTGACTTAATTGTCTGTGCTGTCTTTTGTGCCTGATTCAATAATATCTGTGTAGAGTGTTCCTTGTGCTAACCACTTAATATCTGTTCCTTGTAAGAGTTTGGCTACTTCATCACGGAATGTGTAGATGAATTCTCCACCGATAATCTTACGCTTTTCTTCAGGGTCTGATACACCAGCAAGTTTATTCAAGAAACGTTCTCTTGCGTCAATCTTAATGAGATTGAGTGACATGTTACGTGTGAATGTTTCCATAACACCTTCTGCTTCACCTTTACGTAAAAGACCGTGGTCAATAAACATGCAGTATAGATTCTTACCGATTGCTTTATCTAATAAAGCAGCCACAACAGATGAGTCTACACCACCGGATAATGCAAGTAATACCTTATCATCGCCAACTTGTGCTCTAATTTCTTCAATCTGTTGGTTTACAAAATCCTTCATTGTCCAGTTATTTTCAGCCTTTACAATGTTGAATACGAAATTTCTTAACATATCTAGTCCATACTCAGAGTTACGTACTTCTGGGTGGAACTGTAATGTGTAGATCTTCTTTTCATCGTTTGCACTAGCCGCAAATGGGCATGTATCACTGCTTGCAATTGAATGGAATCCTTCTGCTAGTGTAGATACTTGGTCACCATGGCTCATCCAAACAATCTGCTTTTCAGGTAAACCTGCAAATAATGGAGATGTTGTATCTACTGTAATCTCTGTACGACCATATTCCTTCTTGTCAGATGGTGTAACATTTCCACCATTCATGAAGTGTGTCATCTGCATACCATAGCAGATACCTAAAATAGGTAAGCCTGATGTAAAGATCGCTGGATCACACTTAGGTGCATCCTTTTCATATACGCTGTTTGGGCCACCAGAAAAATAATTCCCTTAACATCTTGCATTGCGACGATTTCACCAGTGTCATATCTCCTGGATGAAGTTCACTATAAACTCCAAATTCACGAATACGTCGTGCGATTAACTGGTTGTATTGACTTCCAAAATCTAAGACGATAATTTTATCTGCCATTCTAATCTCCTACTCTCTTATTACATTACAAATATCATACATGAAAATCGCACTTAATGCGCTGTGTTTTTGCAATTGTTTCCCTTTTTCATAGATGTTTGAGGTCTATTTTGCACTTATGATAAAAAAATTGGAGAACATCTTTCATTAGACATTCTCCAATCCATCCTTTTTCTATTTAAAGACACCACCATTTTTCAAGAATTTCTCAAGGAATTCTTTTTTTGATGTTCCTGCATTGTGTATGTTCCACTCTTCATCTTTTTTTCATCTCTGTTTGTTCGTGTACCCAAGTTATTCCTTACAGCTTGTAATAATTCTTCCGCATCCTTTTGCGGAATCACCATAATACCATCATGATCACCGACGATAATATCTCCAGGCATTACAACTTGACCTCCACAACATACAGGCACATTCATTTCACCTGGACCACTACGATATGGGCCTAACGGTGTTTGGGTAATGCCATAAACGGAAATTGGACTATTCTTGATGTCATCAACATCCCTAATTGCGCCATTTACCACAAAAACCACCTAACTGTTTCTCCTTTGCGTAGGTTACCATCATACCTCCAACAAGAGCACGATTGGTGAACCCAGCACCATCAATCACAATGATATCTCCAGGTTTTGCATAGTCTAAGGCAAGTTGTGCCACAAGGTTATCTCCTGCTGGAACCTTGACAGTAAAGGCAGGACCACAAAGTGGAATATCATTGAAGGAATGAATGCCATCAAACATACAGTTCATCTTATAACAACAATCGCCGATATTAGCGGATGGTAAACTACGATAAGCTTCAATTAGCTCCGGTGAAGGACGTTCAAAGTCTGTAAAGGCACGAAAACCGATTGTCATATTAGTTTTTATCCTTTCTCTTTCGAACGACATCCATGATGGTGCCATCTCTAGCTTCAATGATAGCCACAACCTTATCTTCATATTCTAATGGCGCAGGTTCTTTTGCCATATGATATGCGATATCACGCAACTGCTCGATTGTCTTAATAGGAAGATGTGCATTTTGTGCAACTTCTAATAGGTCCTGTCGTTTTGGATTAATCGCAATACCGTAATCTGTCACAATGACATCGACTGTTTCGCCAGGTGTAGTAACCGTCGTAACCTGGTTACGTATTGTTGGAATTCTTCCTTGTAAAAAGTGGTGTAATGACGATTGTACATTTCGCACCAGCTGCTGTATCAGGATGACCACCTTGTGCACCCATCAGTTCTCCTTCGGAGCTTACTACAACATTACAATTGAAGTGAATATCTGCCTCTAAAGTTCCTAGAATGACAAAGTCTAATTTATTTACAACAGCACCTTTGCAGAAAGGATCTGCATATTCCTTCGTTGTGATGGAATAGTGCTTCGGATTGGAAATCAGATTCTCAATCGAAGGTACATCAAAATCCTGTGTATCTAAAAGACAGTTTACAAGACCTTCTTCTAATAAATCACACATTGGTTTTGACATTCCACCAGCGCCAAAACTCATGTGGATATTCTTCTCTCTCATCTTTTCCGCAAGGCATTGTGCTGTAGCGATAGAAGCTCCACCAATTCCTGTCTGGAATGAAAAAGCCATCCTGAAACGCTGGTGTACATGCGATAAAAATTAGCACAACTTTGCGCCATCATGAGTTTTCTCATATCTGTTACAGGACGCGCAGCACCTGTCGCAATCTTATCCGCATCGCCAATCGTATCAACTTTGATGACATAATCAACATTTGTCATACTGATATCTGCCGGAAAGTTTGGAAATGGAACGATACAATCCGTTAAAACGACAACGTTCTCTGCATATTCCGCATCGATTGCGGCATAGGATAATACACCACAATTACTATTGCCACCAACACCTCGACAGTTTCCATACTCATCACAACTTGGAGCACCAATAAAGGCAATATCAATCTTTGTTTCTCCTGTTTCAATCGCACGTACTCTTCCGCCATGAGAGCGTAAAATAGCGATACCCTTTAGTTTCCCTTCACTGATAGCCTCACCAATCTTGCCACGAACACCAGATGTTTCAATATGTGTTACAGTACCATCTTCAATCATTGGCACAAGGTCATCTTGTGCTTTACTTAAGGAACTAGCACAGATTGTAATATCTTTATACCCAAGTTCATGGATGACATTCATCACCTGCATTACCACTAGGTCACCTTCACGGAAGTGATGGTGGAAACTAATTGTCATACCATCATGGGCATTACACTTCTGTAATACTACTTGAATACTACCTTCAAGCTTACTGCCATTACCACCAATACGAGTTTTTGCCTTTACAGGTGCTTTTGTATATTCGTGTTGGTCAAATTGATATGTTCCCTGAAAGACTGTTTTACCCGTTTCATCTAATACTTCTTGTGGAATATCTCTTCCTACTGCATTAAGCATTGTCCACCTCCTGATATACACCTGCAGCTTTTGCAAGCGCAATCGTTCTCTTTGCGCCATCATAGAACGCAACATCGATCATCTTTCCATCTACAGTAAATACACCGATACCCTGTGCACGTTTTTCATCAATCTCTTTCACAACTTTTTGTGCAAAGATAATGTCATCTTGACTTGGTGTATATACTTCATGAACAACCGGAATCTGTCTTGGATTAATAATCGATTTGCCATCAAATCCCATATCATGAATTAGTTTTGTTTCCGCCTTCAAGCCTTCCATATTATCAAGACTTGTATAGACAGTATCGAAACATTGAACACCTGTTGCTCTTGCGGTAATCACCATTAACTGTCTAGCACCTGAGAGTTCAACACCTGTACCAGTGATGACTGTATGTAAGTCTTTTGTATAATCACCAGCAGAGAGTGCTACCCCGAATAATCGTGAGGAAGCTGTACAGATCTCCTTTAGATTAATGACTCCCTTTGCGGATTCAATCGCAGCCATCAATAAAGTATGCCCTTCTTCAACACCTGCTTCTTTTTCAGCCTTTAATACTTCTGCTTCAACTGCTTGTACATCTTCAGCTGACTCTGTCTTAGGAATACGGATACTATCACATCCTGCGTATACTGCACAACGGATATCTTCTTTCCAGAATGGTGTATCAATCCCATTGATACGAACTACCTTCTCACAGTTTTGATAATCAACACTCTGAAGTGCATGCGCAAGCAACAAAACGAGCTGCATCCTTTTCACCTAGTGCAACCGCATCTTCTAAATCAAATATCAAAGAATCCGGTTTGTAAAATAAATGGATCTTTTAGTAAATTTGGCTTTTTGTGCATTTAAAAACATCATCGTTCGACGTAATCGATTCATATTATTCATGTAGTAAATCTCCCCATGGAATCTGATCCACCTGTTTCAGGCTACGATAGATTGCGGCTTCTAGTCTAGCAACAATCACATATTCAAAAGCACCCATATCTTCAACATCAATCGTCACATCATTTACATCTAATTTCTTTAATGTTTGAAGAATTGTATTTCTGATACTATCACCATATTGATATAAAACTTTTTGAAGAAAGGTTGATTTTGATATCCCCTTCTCCCTTTGAAACTGTTACAAGACAATCACATTTTTCAATTGTCCCCGCACTGGCTATTTCTTTAATTTCCATACTACATCCTTTCCATAGATGGTAAATCAAATCTATCTACATCTAGAGTATCACTCTTCTGCAAATTTTACATGTGATAGGAAAGTGATATTTATCTGAATATTATAGATATAA
>BNJT01000050.1_pt1 | contig 13896 bp, 22 predicted proteins | sample 8540491 | NCBI WGS metagenome assembly BNJT01 (sample SAMD00202455, study PRJDB9452) | human saliva metagenome | host: Homo sapiens
TTCAGTCGTATTGTTTTACCGCCGTCGTAGCTTCGTCACCCACGACCCGCGGTTGAGGCCCTGAAACCGACCGGTGCTGGTCCGCCGATGTCGAGGACCCGTGGAGCAGATGACTTGCGCAACCCATCACTCTGGCGCGAAGTAACAGTCGACCATTTTGACGAGCAACCGTGTCGTTTTGCGCAACGTTGGCAGAACTGAGCAGCCAGTTGACTGAAGCTGTCTAGGCTGGATGCATCCTAGAGCGTGAAAGGGCTACGCCATGACGCGCATCAATCTGCGGCGTCGCGGCTGGCGCGATCATCGCGATTAATCACCCGCAGCAACGAGGCCGTTGCTGCGGAGCGCTCGCGCAACGTATTAAGGAGGAGGCCACCCAGGACCAGGGGATCGCATCGCGCATGACCGGCGGTCTCCTTCGATGTCGCTCGCCACATGGGCGGCAGAGGTGTTCGCAGGAGAAGTGAGTGGTGTCGGGTGATCAGGATCGCCCTGCCGCCAAACACCTTTGATCATGTGGACCGTCAAGAACTCGCCGCCCACGGCATGGCCACACGACGTCCCAACAATCCTCGCGCAGCTAACGGGACTGGCATGAGGTGTTCACGGCGGGCGGCAGGATGCCGACGAGGTGCGACGCGACCTCGCGGACCGACGACGTAAACTTGAGGGCGTCCGTGAGACGCGGATCGGACAGGTGCCCCACGAGGTTGGGCAGTTGCGCGAGGTCTTGTCCGCCAAACTCAATCCGTTCAACGGCTGGCATCGACTGGATCATCGAGCAGGTGGACATGGAGGCTATCCGCCGTGCCGACCTGAAAGATCGCACTGGACCCGGATGTCTGTCTCTCGCACTTCGCTGCCGCAAAACCATCCTTACAGACGGCCCGCTGCGAGGTGGACGTCATTCGCGACCGCCGGGCGACACGTCGTGCTGGGGGCGCATGCTATCTCCACCAGCGCTCTTTTGGAGTCACCGAGCGCCATGGCGGTGGACAATGGCTGCGCTCTGGAGGCGACCGATGGCGAGACGCCGACCGACCTGAGTTATCGATGACATGGGAAACTTTCGCACCGAACCAGCTTCTGGTGATCATCTACCAGCCTTCAGTGGCATAGTGGATGGCGTCCTGTGGTTCAGGTAATGTGGCCACCACATCGCTGCTCGGCGACGTGGCCCACCGACTGGGCAGGAGTGCTACGAGGTCTCCCGTTGGTCTAAGTGGGTGTCGGGGAAGATGCTCGAAGTCGACGCGACTTACTTTATCGGTAGAGTCCTCCCGGTGGCCTCACTGTCAGATCACATATCTCGGCAAGGATGGGATCTACGCCGCAACCCTGCTTGTGGAGATGCTGGCTGTGGTCGGCAAACCCACGAGCGAGATCACGAGGAGATCACGGGATGTTCCGCTCCCGCCACATGGCAGAGACCGATTTCGCGTTCGATCCCGGAAACGCAAAACCAGAGATCTTGAGAGTCCTCATGGAGGACCGCTCTGCTGCCGGAATTTCGGAGGAACGTTCGTGAGGTCTCATACCGGGATGGGTGCAAGGTCTCATCTCGAGGACGGCTGCCCATCGCGTTCTCCGGAACCGAGCTCGCTCCGCGAATCTTCTGCGAGATGCCCACCCTGCGACGGGCTCGAGCTGGCGCGAGGAGGAGTTCGAGGTTCCTGGCTGTAGCTGTTTCGGACCGTTTATAACGAGATCGTCGTTATAATTGCGGCGTTAGAACGTCAACGGCCCTGGAGTGACATGAACCTGCGCTGATTTCATGAGCGTTTCGTGAGGCGGTCGTGGCTGGTGATTGCGGCTGCGACCGTGGTGGGTCGGCGATGCGTTACCGTCGGCAACGTCACCGTTGCACCGCCGCACCACCACGTCGCGGAGTGGTGGTCCTGGCAGCCCCCGAAGCGAACCCTGAGTAGATGCGCAACGTCGTCGTCCATGATCTGCGCGAGATGTCCTTTATCAGAGCCGTCGCGGCAAGGACATCGTCTCACCGAGAGAGTGGCCACCCGTGACGGGACAACGGCTGAGCAGGTTGCGGGCGCAACAGACGGTCGTTTTCGGATCAGCTTGAGCCGACGGTCACTCCCGCCGGACAAGGAGCACTCGGTGAAGGCTGCGGCGCGCCCGCTGACGAAACAGGCAGAGATCAAGGGGCTACATCCCGCAGATCCTCAGTCGCCGTCAGGCAGAAGCGGTTGAGTGCCTGTGAGGACGGTCGCTACCGGTGCCAGCCGGGGGCCCTTTGGCCGCTGGCGTGTTGGGACCATCCTCGGGTCGACTCACTGGTCTGGGGGTTTGCCGCATCGCAGCCTTTGCAGGCTTCCGGTGGTGCTCTTGCGCGCGCGATTGGTGCTTTGCGCCAAAGCGGATGCGAAAGCTTTTGAGCAGGCTGGCGGTGCTTTCCCCGCACCTGGCTGGATCTGAAGCACCGAGAAAGGGTCCTGGCTGGGGACCGGGGAGAGTGAATCTGGGACCGTGCGCGAGCGACTTCAGGAACAACTGGAGTGCAGAGGCCGCTGCGTGACGGCTGCGTATGGAGCCGATCCCGTGGCGTTGCGCGCCGTATCGGCAGGCGCAGATCACGACAGTGCTGTTGACGGATAGGCAGCGATTCAGCTCAAACCGCGTTCAGGAAACCTTTAGAGACTCGGAAGCACAGCAGGGGCGAAATCCTGACGGCCTGCCTGGTGGCTCGCGAGCGGATCCTGCTGTCGCACGGGAGCAGTTCATGCTCGTGCTTTCCTGACGCAGGCCCCTCGCAGTCGTTGACGATTCCGTCTAGCCGAGCATCGTCAACAACGCAGCAAAGACCGCCCACCAGATGAAGTTTAACAGGAAAGCCCTCGATCAGTGTAGGTGGTGTCGAAGAAAAACTGGGAGTGTGTGCCAAAGACCCGCAGCCAGCGGTGCGTCTCCATCGACCCCACGGGCCCGCCACTCATGCCCAGCACGTGGTGCCAAGGCAGTGATCTGGTAGGATGTCCCAGACCGATCAACCCCAGCTCGGCAAAAACGGCCACGTAGAGGTTGTGCGGGATATGAGCGTGAAAAGGCATATCTGTTTGCGTCGTGCGCACTGGGCTGCGGTAGCGCCCGCGTCTCGAAGCGCGTAACCAAGGCCACGCACCCCGTAGCCGGTCCGAAAGACCAGGGTGGGGAGGGAAGAGGAAAACCTGGTGCAGGCCATAGCTCCAGGTTTCCACATCGTCGCCACCGGTGACGTCCGCGCTCGATTGCCCAGAACATGTCTGGCGGTCGACGGAATGCCGCCAGGGCAACGAGGGCTGCTCGCGGCAACGAAAGGCAGACGTGCGACGCCGCTGTCTCACCGAGCTGATGAGGCGGAGCGCCACCAGGAGCAGGAAAACCTAGCGAGATGCTAAACAGCCGGGCACCCGATGCCATGAAACCACAGCAGATGGGCGAGAGCTGCTAAGGACGAGAGGATCTGCGACGCCCTGAAGCGCGGCTCCCAGGCACACAGAAATCGCAACAGACGGTGTGAACTACCGCTGCTCCCCTGAGCCTCGTCTCCAAGCGACTTGGTACATCGTGGATGGCGTTCCAGACCAGTGCTATGGGCGTGGCCGCAGCACTGATCACGGCGAAACCACCACAGGATGCGGAACAACTGATCGAGCCAGGCCTACAGCCAGGACAGCCAGTAGGCAGGCTTCGATCCTACTGATGCCAGGACCGCTAGGTGGAGATCCGAAGCGGTGCCGGGGATCGTGGCCGACGGAATGTCGTACCGAACACTGGCCACGTGGTTCGCCAAGGCAGCGACAAAGCAGCGGAGCAGGAGAAGCCTGGAGAAAGCCGTCGTCGCCATGACGAGGGAGCGGGTGGGCGGCCATGGTATGGATCGAAGCGCATCCCGATGCCTGTAGTAAAGGCTAGGAACGCAAACGGCCGGGACCAGGAAAAGTTGCAGCTGGCTGATCCCGGTTTTACCCACCTCAAGCCTTTTCGGTCACTTGCTGATGTGAGAGAATCAACATGCAGGCGCACTACGACAACGACCGGCCAGTGTCCAAAGATCCAGTCGCAGGCGTGTCCTTTGTCGGCCTGCGGGGAACCGAGCAGAACATAGGCACGATGTCAGTCTAGAGGTTCCGCGGACGATGGTGGCGGCTTTGTCCTCGCCGAGGGCAGGCGTGGCTGCGGTTGCTGCCGACCATCATACTGCGCGCCCTGAATCTTTCACGCGATGAAGCCGTCCGTCGCAAACGGAGTTCTTCCGCGTCGCACGCGCTGGTCGTACTGCGGTAGCCGTAGCACTTGCACCAGCGGTCGCGTGCGTGAAACGCTGATCACGAAGGCTGCGGCTGTTTTTATCGTGCCAGAACGGCGGCGTGTGAAAAGCGTTGGGACCCATCGCGACGTGATCGCGGGCTGCCTGGTCGGGAGATGTAACGAGTGGGCCAGTTCCTCGACGGTCCAATACTGAGTTTGAAACGCTCATCGAACGATCGAGTCGTCTCCAGCTCTCGATCTCGATTCAGCAGCCCGGAGCGAGTTGCGCACCCACCGAGGTGATCCCGGCCCGTCACCATCACGAGTCGCCCACCTGGGGTGAGAGCACCTGGGCGACTCCTGTCGGCTGCGGGGCGCGAAAACACACAGAGCACGGCATCCAGGCTTTCCGTGGCAACGGTGGCGACGCCAGATGTCGGGCGACGACGGCTCCCCAGCCGCGGGCTGCGTCGCTGCGCGGGCGGCAGGTCCTGGGGAGACGTCCACCGCCAGACAGATCGCCCGGGGGTCGCGTCCAGGAAGGCCAATGATGTGGTGAAGCGCGGTTCCTGCTCCCCGCTTCGAGCAACCTGACTGGTGCCGTCCAGGGGCGGTGACCACTGCATCGGGTCAGTGGCTCATACCAGCCTGGGTGGACAGGAAACGGTCGCGTGCAATCATCCTCGGGTGTCGGCGTTCTCGGGCCGCCTTTCGCAGCAGCAGGTTCAGGTGTCCTGCCGGGCGACATCGCCAATGCACGCGGTTCTCGCAGCCGAGCGTTCTGCCGGTCAATTCCAGAGGTACAGCGCAGACCGGGCAGCGAGCGAGAAACCACGCGAGAGAGTCCTGCGGAACAGGGCGACCGACCATCACGGGCGCCCACGATAGTGTGGTTTGAAAAGACAAGCCTCGTTGTTCTCGTTACTGGGGCGACGCGTGGCATTGGCCGCGATCATCGCCGGTACATCCGCTGGCGTACCGCGTCGCGGGCACCCACCGCGCCGGGGGCGAGGTTCCTGAGGGTGTGCTGCCGCCCATTGACGCGACATCACAGACCAAGCCCTGCTGAGGCGGCTTCGAGAGCTGTCGCGCCGAACTGGGGAACGTAGGGTCTCGTCGCAATGCGGGTGTCACGCAGGACACCCTGTTGGCGCGGATGTCGGACGCGGATTGGGAGACGGTGATCGACACCAACCCCGACCGGCACCTTCCGCGCGTGCGGCGGGCGGCCCGCCCCAGCGACGCGCGCGCCCGGTTCGGGAGGAATCATTTTGATCTCCTCAGTGGTTGGGCGGCTGTCTCGACCGCCCGGGACAGGTCAATTACGCGGTGCCTCAAGTCGGCGCTGGCGGGAATGGCCCGCAGCATCGCCCGCGAACCGGGAGGTCGGAACATATCGCAGCCAATGATCGATCACGGAATCATCGAGACCGACACGACCGGCGGCGGACGAGAAGGTCATCAAAGGATATCACGAACGCATCCGGTAGGTAACGCCCCGGGCAGGCTGAGGATGTTGCGGGTGCGGCGTTGTTCCTCGCGGGGCAGGATATGTCTCGGGCGCCGTCATACTGGTCGATGGCGGCCTCGGAACGCCACGAAAACCACAAGGCGAGCGATCTACGGGAATCCTCGACGGCAAGAACATCCTGGTCACCGGCGTGACCATGCATACATCCATCGCCTGCGCGTCGAGATCGCACAGGCCGAAGGTGCCAACGTGGTCGTCAGTAACCTTGGTCGGGCCGTCGGACTTACCCGGCGTGTCGTCGGGCGGCTGGAGACCGTTCGGCTCGTGCTGGAACTCGACGTCACCGATCCGAACACCTCGCGGCGTTGCCCGGGCAGCTGAGAACACTTCGGTGACCGCGTGACGGCATCGTTCACTCCATCGCCTTCGCCAATCCCGAGCGGGCTCTCGGTGGGGCCTTCCTGAATACCGAGTGGAAGGACGTCGGGATCTCCCTGAACACCTCCACCTACCCACGTCTCGCTTGCGGTGACCGCCGAGCTGCTTCACCGTGGTTCCTCCATCGTCGGTCTCACCTGTCGACGCTCGGGTCACACATGGCCGAACCACGACCGGATGGGGTGCCGCAGACTCGAATCGGCCAGATCGCTACCTGGCTCGGTACCTGGGTTCCGAGGGCATCCGGTCCAACCTGGTCGCGGGCAGGGCCCATCGACACCATCGCGAAGAAGGCCATTCCTGGAGCCGAGGAAATTCAAACGACATCTGGGGACAGCGTGCGCCGCTCGGGTGGGATCCCACGACACCACGGCTACCGCCAAAGGCTGCTGTGGCGCTGCTTTCCGACTGTTCCCGCCACCACCGGTGAAATGATTCACGTCGACGGTGGTCTTCACCGACACGCTGATATCCGGAGGTTTCGCGGGTGGGGCAGGTCCTGCCCGCGAAACCTCCGGTACGAGTAACGTTGACCCGCATGGCAATGGTGCAGCACTCGAAGATGTGACGGTCAGGCGTGGGACCCTCGACTCTGTTGGATACGGTGAACCTGAGCATCGGAGATGATGAACGATGGGTGCTGCTAGGTCCCAACGGAGCTGGCAAGACCACACTGCTGTCCGTGCTTTCCAAACATGTTTCCGACCTCGGGACGGTTCGCCTGCTCGACGAGGTGCTGGGGCGGGTCGACGTGTTCGAGTTGCAGGCCCCGTATCGGGTTGACCTCTTCCTCCTTGGCCGAGCGTATCTCTGCGGGGAACGGGTCCTCGATGTGGTGATCTCGGCAGCTCGGGCAGTGATAGGACGTTGGCGCGAGGAATACGACAGTGGGCGACGAGGGACGTGCCCGCGGCCTGCTCTGTCCTTGTATGTGGAGCACTTCGCGGATCGCACCTTCGACCCTCAGCGAAGGAGAACGCAAACGCGTGCAGATTGCACGGGCGCTGATGACCGATCCGGAACTATTGCTGGACGAGCCTGCTGGCGGGCTTGACCTAGCAGGCCGCGAGGCACTCGTCGGCACCCTGACCAGCCTCTTCCAGGATCCCGGTTCCCCGGCCAGCGTCCTGCTGACCCACCACGTCGAGGAGATCCCCGATGGGTCACCACCGCCCACTGCTCTCCGGGGACGGGTGACCGCCGCCGGGCCTCGAGGAAACACCACCGACGCCAACCCGAGCGCCACATCTCGGCATGGACCCGGTGGTCACGCGCACCGATGACGGTCGGTGGAGTGCCCGTTCCCCGTCCCGCATCCCACAGCTGAGAGAACAAGCGGGAAACGCGCAACACCCGCTGGCCCGGTGCCGGTTCGTTGACGATAACCTTGGATGCGTGGCGACAGAGCAAAGGAGTTCCCATGGCAACACCGAACACCCGCACCGAATCCGACCTGATGGGCACCATTGATGTGGCCTCCGACCGGTACTGGGGTGCCCAGACCGAAAGGTCGCTTCACAACTTCGACATCGGGCGCGAGACCTTCGTGTGGGGTCTCACTGATGGTCAAGGCGCTCGGCATTCTGAAGAAATCCGGCGGCGTTGGCGAATGCGTGAGCCTCGGAGAGCTTCCGCGCGACATCGCCGATCCTCATTGCCAAGGCCGGTGATGAGGTCATCGAAGGCAAACTGGATGACCACTTCCCGCTGAGGGTATTCCAGACCGGATCCGGCACCCAGTCCAACATGAACGTCAACGAGGTCATCTCCAACCGCGCTATCGAACTGGCCGAGGGGAACTCGGCACCAAGACCCCCGTCCATCCCAACGACCACGTCAACCGCGGCCAGTCGTCCAACGACACCTTCCCGACGGCCGCGCATGATCGCCGTGGTCAATGAGCTGGCGGCCATGTACCCGCGGGTCCGGAAACTGCGCGACACCCTGGACGCGAAGGCCAGCAGTACGACGACGTGATCATGGTCGGGCGCACTCACCTGCAGGACGCCACCCGATCCGCCTCGGCCAGGTGTTCTCCGCTGGGTGGCCCAAATTGACTTCGCCCTGAAGGCATCGAGTACGCCGACTCGCGTGCCCGTGAACTGGCGATCGGCGGCACCGCCGTCGGCACCGGCCTGAATGCCCATCCCATGTTCGGGGCGCTCACCGCCGAGAAGATCTCCGAGGAGACTGGCATCGAGTTCAAGCAGGCCGCTAACCTTTTCGCGGCGCTGGGTGCCCACGACGCGCTGGTGCTGGTCTCCGGTGCGCTGCGGGTCCTGGGTGACGCCCTGATGAAGATCGCCAACGACGCGCTGGTACGCGTCCGGACCCCGCAACGGCATCGGCGAGCTGCTCATCCCCGAGAACGAGCCCGGATCCTCCATCATGCCCGGCAAGGTGAACCCCACCCAGTGTGAGGCCATGACCATGGTGGCGACGAAGGTCTTCGGCAACGATGCCACCGTCGGTTTCGCGGGCTCCCAGGGCAACTTCCAGCTCAAGCGTGTTCAAGCCGGTCATGGCCTGCGCGTGCTCGAGTCCATCCAGTTGCTCGGTGACGCCTGCGCTCCTTCGATTCCAACTGTGCCTACGGCATCGAACCGAACGACGGAACGGATCCAGGCCGACCTGACACCAATCTGATGCAGGTCACCGCGCTCAACCGACACATCGGCTACGACAAGGCCTCGAAGATCGCGAAGAACGCCCACCATAAGGGCCTTTCGCTTCGCGAGTCGGCTCTGGAACTCGGCTTCCTGACCGACGAACAGTTCGACCAGTGGGTGGTTCCCGCCGACATGACCCACCCGGAGCCGCCGACAAGTGATGCTGGATATCACCGAGGCTGTTGGTTGTGATTGATGAGATGGGGCGCCCGCCTCCGGAAAGGAGGACGGGCGCCGCATCTGTCGGGCATCCGGAGGCCGTGATGGGCAGACAGCGCCCGTGACGCGATCGAGCACCGCTGGTCTCCTGGTGGAGCTGCCCCCGGTCCCGGTGGTGACGGCCTCAGCCATCGCGCTCAAAGTCGTCATGGGCTGACCGGCGTGGTCGCCCCATGGTCAGGAATCCCGGCCACGTTGCCGGTTCTCTCGCGCCATCGGCTGCCGCGTAGCGCTGCGCAATGATGGTGCAGGCTATGAGCTGGAGGGTATGGAAGACCATCAGCGGGAAGACGATCAACCCCACGGCCTGGCCTGCGAACAGCACCGTCGCCATCGGCACCCCCGTCGCTAGGGATTTCTTCGTGCCGCAGAAGACGATGGCGATCTCGTCGGCGCGACCGAACCTGAGGAACCGGGCGAGTTGCCGGGTGAAACACAACATGAACGCCAGAGTGACAAGGCACAGCGCCAACATGATCAGCAGCTCCGTGCTGGTTGCGGTGATGCCATTGCGGCGGAGGTCACCGAATGCACCGTAGACCACCAGGCAGATCACGCCCTGGTCCAGCCACTTGAGGTTCTTGCGGTTGCGCGCCATGAAGTCCGCGGTCCAGGGGCGTGAGAACTGCCCGAGGATGAAGGGCAGCAACAACTGGACCATCACGGCGCCGAAGGAACCCCACCCGATGGAGGCGGCGCCCGTGGTGGGCAGCAGAGCCATCATCAGCAACGGTGTCAGGATCACCCCGAGCAGATTCGACGTGGTGGCCGAAACGATGGCCCTCGCGAGTTGCCCGCCGGCTATGGACGTGAACGTGATCGACGACTGCACCGTGGACGGCACCAGCGTCAGGAAAGCCAGCCCCAGCGCCAGACCAGGGGAGTACCAGGGCAGGTGCAACAGACCCAGACCGATGATCGGGAACACCACGAAGGTGCAAGCGAAGATCGTCAGGTGCAGCCGCCAGTGCTTCAGACTGGCCCACGCCTCGGCTGTCGACAGGCGCGCTCTGCAGCCGAGGAACAGTAGGAAAGATCGCGAGTTTCGTCGCCCAGTCGAGGACATCGGTGGCTGCTCCGGAGGTCGGTAGTAGGAACCCGATCAGAGCGGAGAGCAGGATGTAAAGCAGGAACGGGTCCTTCATCTTCGACCACACGAGAGAAGAGCCTCAGTTCTTCCGTGAAGCTTTCCGCAGGAAGGCGAGCGGATCATGGCAGGGCAGTTTCCCGCGGGACCCTTTCCTCCCGAACCACAAAGCCCTCCGGTGGCGCCGGGAAGGAGGGCCGTCAGCCACATGAGCCACCACCAGGGTTGGGGGAGCGGGATCGCCGGTGGCCTCCCCGAGCGGGACTGAACGTGCCCATGCGACGAAGGCGTCCCCGACAGGGCAGGAACCGAGGGCGAAGGCCGTTCCCGATCCGGTCGGCAGCGGCATGCCGAGCAGGTCGGCCTCCCGGTCCAGGACCGTGGCGAGTTCGGCGTCCCCGTGGCGACGTGCGTACTGCGAGCGTCACCGCGGAGGCGCTGGCCGAGACCCCGTTGATGAGCGGTCCGGAATCCACGTCCCCGGGGCGTCGATGCCGTGAGCGTGTTCCCGGATCCCCACCAGCCCCAGCGCCGGGGACAGGAAATTCTGCTTGTAGATCACCCACTCGCGGGCCGCCCGCTCCGGGTCGATGTCGGGCAGGAACACTTGGATGATCGATCTGCGATGCGCCGCGTGCCCGGGACTCCCGCGCTGGTGAACCAGCAGCCCGTTGTGTGGATCCCGGTGCGCTCCATCGCCTCGAACCACCGTTTCGTGACGCCGGCCAGTCCGTGAACCTCGACGATCCGGCTGGCTCGTGCACGGCGGCGAGCGCCACGACGACGTCACAGGGCCATGCCGAACCGGGATAGGACGACGGCGGATCCCTTCCAGCGCCGCCGCGATGGCTCGGGCCTCGGAGGAGACCTCGGCCAGATGCGTCGCATCCCCTGGTCAGGGCGGCGCGGTCCACCAGCAGGAGCAGCCGCCACCAGTGGTAGAAGGTTCCCGTGCGGCAGCGGATCGTTGGCGCCGAAGCGACCGGGCGACCACCGGGGTTTCCGGGTTTTGGCGATGATCTGTTCCAGGAGCGCGAGATGGTGTTGGGGATCGTGACCCGAACGAGCCAGGTTCCCGGCTGCCAGACCGGTCAATGCCCAGGTGAAGAACTCACCCTCGGGAAACAGCGCTTGCATTTCGGAGGTGGATCGATGGCGCCTTCCCAGCCAACCAAGAGAGCTGGGGAGGTGACCACATCCGGGCCGCGCAGCCCGGGCAGAGTGGCGCGGCCCAGGTGGACCAGCGACAGCAGGGAGGCCAACGCCAACGCGGCTGCCAGGATTTTTCGCATCACCCCCGAGGGTAGTCCTGCAGGGAGGGCGGATGCCTGCGGCCCCTTGAGGACTCTGAAAGCTGATCTCGCAGCCGCAAAAACCGGGAATTCGTGTGACTCTCCGATACGGCCAGCGGCTTTCAGTATCTAGTCTGATCAATAGAGAATGAACCATGGAATGATAGAATAAACTCATCCTCAGTCATGTTTCTCCGCTGCGACAGCAGGTCCTTTGGGCGGACATGTAATAAGGGTTGTTGGGAGAATCTGGCCATGATGTGGGTATTTTTGATCGTCGTGATTGGTTTTGGTCTCGCTTGGACCGTGGTGCCGCGCGAGATGTGGAGAATCATGCAAGGGTGACGACGCAAAAATCCCTGAGGCAATAAAACCTCGGCGATGCCGCCTATGCGATGCAAGGCATAAAAGCGATTGTGGCGATTATGTTTTCGATAGTTGTTTTATCTTGAATCAGAAAGCTGCTTCCGAGCGGCGAGAGAAAGATAGTTGGGTTTTGGAGCGAAGTCAGAAAGAGGAGCGGGAGAGTTGGGGTATCCGGAGTTTGCTCGTCGGACTCGCGAGGTCTTCGGGGTCCCTGGCAGTGAGGTCGTTATCAGATATCCTCGTGAAAGTTCTTTGGGAAAGGAGCTTTGATAAAATCGAGGGTGGATTGGCGCCGGTCGGATGGCTTCCTATGATAACGAGCGCCCGAACCGAGTTTTTCTTAGCTATCTCATCGGCACTGGCGTCAAGGGGGCTGCGATATGGCCCCGGAAGGCGCTGACCTCGTGGTCAACTGCCATTCAGCTGGAAATTCTGGCTGCGAGACCACGGTTCTATGCGGTGACCGAGACGGAGACTGAAACCGCTTGTCGGTAAGCTCTCCTCCGAGGGAGAATCGAAAACCCTCGAGTGCGAAATCTTGTCAACCGATTCTGAATATCGCTCTACTGGATGTGGATCTACAAAGCCTTGTGGGAAACCGGCGGGTTCTGGGGTCGGACGGTGCTGAAATTCCGCGGATCAAAATATAAATAAGCCGGAGGGTTGTGAGAGGTCGGGTTTTATTGACAAAAACGTATTTGTGGCAGCAGGTGGTCGAAATTGAATAGCGAGGCTCATCGCAGGATACTGGTTGAGGGGTGTGTGTCTGCATCGCTGGCATGTGGCTGCACAGATCGGTAAGCTTTCAGGAAGGTGAGAAGTGAGGAAGCCTACGCAACCAGGACGTCAGGGTTGACGGGCCAATCTTCCGGAGGAAGAGCAGAAGAATGAATTCTGCATACGACAAGCCCTGTCAGGGGCATCTGTAACATTCCGCGCATGTTTTGCTTGCCACAGTGCGATCCGTGAACAACTCTCATTGAGGCTTATTCATAGGGTGTAGGCGAAGATGAGCCCGTGACGGCTTGTAATTGTGGTTTCGAAAGGTGTTGTAAGGGCGACGGTAATCAGTGTGCAGGACACGCCAGGTCTTGTGAGGTTCGCGATGACACGCTCAATGAGGTAACGGACACGGTTGATGGCCGTGTTGTTTCTTTTATCGGTGTCGGTGAGTTCACCATAGGCGGGTTTCTTCACGGGGTGATCATCCCCAATCCGATGTAGCCCTTGTCCCCGATATGATTGTGAGCATTGAGGGTTGTGAGGAATCTGGATTCCTTGATGGCCTTTGCGTCATGCACACTGCCCTGCTGATGGTTTTGAGATCCAGGCAGAGCTGTCCGGTCAGGGTGCAGGCCACTTGCAGGTTCACTCCCGTTGTGTGGTGCTTGCCTGAGTACAGTTCGGGACGCTTCGACCATGACCAGCAGGGCGCCAGAGTACCGTCGATGATGTACTGGCGGTCTGGGTCGAGGTCCCCGTGCCGGGCACCCAGGCTTGAGAGCCTCGGCGATCAAGGGAGGTAAACCGTAATCACCCTCGAGATGGTGGATTGGGAAACCGTGTGGATGTCGGCCAGTAACTCTTGGGTGAGATTGTGTCTGAGCGTCAACAAAGTGACTTGGATACAGCGGAACAATCCTAGGACACGGGATCCTGCTACGGGAAGGTTTCCGGAACGGGATGTGTGGATCATTTTCACACAGGTCAGGATCTGATCACGCCTCGCGATCGTGGTAGTATTCACGGCAGCGGCTTGTCTTTCATCTGAGGTTCTTGTTTCTACACGCTGAATTGTCTCCAGATCGGGCAAGCCGCCTCACATCCCCTCGGATAAAGCGTTAGTTGGGAGAAGCCAAAACACCCTAAGTGAATAAGCCTCATTGTCTGGTGCAGGCGAATGATCATCCATCGCCCAGTGGTGGGCTGGGGGTGCGTTTTCATCTTGAAATCGGTCCCGAGTCAATGAATTTTCGCTACTCTTGCGCGCATGCGTTTCGACGTCGCTGACCCTAACGACCTCGGATGGGTGACTACGTCTCGCTGCGGGACTCGCAGCTCTCGACGCAGTCTGGAGGGGAGCGGGAATCTTCATTGCGGAGGGTG
>BNJT01000842.1_pt1 | contig 13891 bp, 22 predicted proteins | sample 8540491 | NCBI WGS metagenome assembly BNJT01 (sample SAMD00202455, study PRJDB9452) | human saliva metagenome | host: Homo sapiens
GATTTCTGTCCCACCGCCTTTTCTTACACCTTCTAAGTTATATCCTGCCTTAGCAGATATTTGAAACAAACCTTATACTCAATGAAAATCAAAGAGCAAACTAGGGAAACTAGCCGCAGGCTGTACTTGAGTACGGCAAGGCGACGTTGACGCAGTTTGAATTTGATTTTTCGAAGAGTATTACCAGTTCTTTTTCTATTTTCACTTAGTCTTTAGGTAATTTGCCAGCTTTTCTCAAGCATTTTTTTGATTAAATAAGGCATCTTGACATTTTCACGACCTTTTTTCTCAATTAATTTTTTAACAAATTCTGGCATTTGTAAGTCTTGTGATTCATCTAGAATATTCTTAGTTGCCTCCGAAGGGACTAATTCATCAAAGGTTTCTTCTTCTGGGAGGAATTCTCTAAATTCTTTATGTTCGTTAGCTCGGATAATATTGACCAAGGCATCAATCAAAACGAGAATCTGTATTTGGCATTGGTGGACGATGGTAGTTCACCTCCAATTCCTGACACAAGTCATGACATTCCACATCGTTGTCAAACAAGACTTCAATATGCTCACTGATAAAACTAATAGGTACAAAAATATAATGCTCTGGATGTTCTTCCTGTTCTCTAAGATACTCCAATACATCTGGTTTAATCCATGGAATACCAATATCACTTTCGCTCTGCCAAGTGTTGGTATATTGCTCTGGTTTCAAGCCTAATTTCTCAGCAATTAACTTGCTATTTTCGAAAATCTGGTCGATATAGGGATCACCAAAATCCAAGGCAAAAATGGGCACACTGTGGGCAGAAAAGATGACTTTAAAGCTATCCTGTTTCACCTTTTCTTTTAAAATCTTAGCAATTTCAGCTGTCCAATAGTTTAATAGTGCTTCTTCCTGATACCAGTCCTTAATAACTAAAAACTGAATTTGTTTGCTTTCCAGAAACTTTTTCGTACCCCATGACAGAGTAAAAAGGAATAGTGTGGGTTCCAAAATCAAGCAAATACACTTTTCAATTTCCATCTGCTTCCATTTGACGAATTACATCTGGAATAAAAAGGGTTTGGAAAAATTTATTGGCAAAATAGACACTATATTCATTTCCCTAACCTAGCTTCTACCAAGGCAACTTCTTCACGGGTAATTTTTTTGAAGTGGAGTTCCTCCAATTCGAACATAATTATCATAGAGGGTTTGAATCTCGTGGTCTTGAGGTCGAACTCCTCGACGAATGTTGGTGAGTCAGCCACACCTTCAAAAGGTAATCTCTTCTGGTGAACCGAAAATGTCATCATTAAAATTGCTTTTTTTCATCTCTGCATCCTTGTGATATTTTTTTATCTTTTTTTATTGTATCACTAAAGAAGCCATAAGTAAACGCTAACATAAGGATTTTATCTCCCTTCTGACTTTTTGTTTTTTCTCTTCTTTCTATGATACAATGGTTTTAAAAAGAAGGAAAAAAAGGAGTTATGATGAAATACCCAACATTGTTAGAGCGTTTTTTTAACTTATGTTAAGGTCAATACACGTTCTGACGAAAATTTCAACCACTACACCAAGTACTCAAAGTCAAGTAGACTTTGCGACCAATGTCCTCATCCCAGAAATGAAACGTGTCGGTTTGCAAAATGTCTATTATCTGCCAAACGGTTTTTGCTATCGGTACTCTTCCAGCTAACGATCCTAGTTTAACTCGTAAGATCGGCTTTTATCTCCCACATGGATACGGCTGATTTTAATGCTGAAGGTGTTAACCCGCAAGTGATTGAAAACTACGATGGGGGAGTTATCGAGCTTGGGAATTCTGGTTTCAAGCTAGATCCTGCCGATTTCAAGAGCTTAGAGAAATATCATGGGCAAACCTTGGTTACAACTGATGGAACTACCCTTCTCGGGGCTGATGATAAATCTGGTATCGCTGAAATCATGACAGCTATCGAATACTTGACTGCTCATCCTGAGATTAAACATTGTGAAATCCGTGTCGGCTTTGGACCTGATGAAGAAATCGGTGTTGGTGCCAATAAATTTGATGCCGAAGATTTCGATGTTGACTTTGCTTATACAGTTGACGGTGGACCTCTTGGTGAACTTCAATACGAAACCTTCTCTGCTGCAGGTGCTGAACTTCACTTCCAAGGTCGTAATGTACACCCAGGAACAGCAAAAGGGCAAATGGTCAATGCCCTTCAATTATCCATTGACTTCCACAATCAACTCCCAGCTGGTGACCGACCTGAATTGACAGATGGTTACCAAGGTTTCTACCATCTCATGGATGTAACAGGAACTGTTGAGGAAGCGCGTGCTAGCTACATCATTCGTGACTTCGAAAAAGAAAACTTCGAAGCACGTAAAGCTGCCATGCAAGCTATCGCTGATAAGATGAACCAAGAGCTTGGTAGTGATCGTGTTACCTTAACTTTGACAGACCAGTATTACAACATGAAGGAAGTCATTGAAAAGGATATGACTCCAATCACCATCGCTAAATCAGTAATGGAAAGTCTTGATATTACACCAATTATCGAACCTATCCGTGGCGGAACAGACGGTTCTAAAATTTCCTTTATGGGAATTCCTACGCCAAATATTTTTGCTGGTGGTGAAAATATGCACGGTCGTTTTGAATATGTTAGCCTTCAAACTATGGAGCGTGCTGTTGACACTATTATTGGAATTGTAGCTTATAAAGACTAAAGAGATCGGGAAAAAAATTCCCGACCTCTTTTTATCATCAACCTACTTTTTGACACGGTAGCTGTCTGAACTTTTTATTATTCTGCTACTTTTTCTCTTGTTTCTGTAGAGCTAGTTGCAGGAGTTAAGTTTGACTCAGCTTGTTTATCGTTTGTTTCTTTATTGGCTGTTTCTGTGCTAGCTTCAGCTGGCTTGACTTTGAATTGAAATTCTTGGTTTAACAAAACGATTTCTTGAGCAAGGGCTAGAAGAGCCTGCTTATCCTTACTTGCTTCACTAAAGCTTATCAAATAAGGCGTCCACTTTTTCAAAGTCAGCATCAGAACCATTATTCATTTCTAAATAAGTATGAAGGGCAATGACACCATTATAAAGTTTTTGGTAGAGAACTAAAATCTCTGGGTCTTGGTTGACATTCTCACGTTCAGTCTGAATGGTTTGTGAAATACGCTTCAGAAGATCTTGGACTTGCGTATTTAATTCATCAAGGTCTGCGTCATCTTTATCTATAGCAGCTTTCAGATTCTTCACTTCGTCAACAAGTGAGGCTTTAACACCTTCTTCTTTCACTTGACTTACCAATTCTACAGCTTTTGTTAAAAGTCCTGCCACCTGACCTTTTAAGACATGGTTACTTTGTTCCTCAGGTTGAATATCATCAAACAAACCTTTCAAGAACTCATAAACTGCAGTTTTAGCACTATGACCATCAACTTTTTCTCTATCTAAGATTGTTTCAGAAGGCTTACTTGCAACTGGTTCGTTTTTAAGAGCTTCTTCAACTTCTAATTTTGTTTGATAGATTTCAGGGAAGAGTTTGTTCAAGTCAGTTGCCTTAAGGAAAGATTGTGACTGATAAAGAGTCCAAGTTAAGTTAGCAACTTTATTTCTAAGAGTGTCATTTAAACGACCATCTGACAGATGTTGATAGAAATACTTAATGTATTCGACTGTCGTAACACCTGTTCGATCATTAAAGTCTTGAAGAGCTTGAAGTTGTGATTCAACCGCTGCTAAAGCAGCCTCATCTTTTGCCAATTTAGCTTCTTGGAGTCGAACGAGAAGGTCTTTCTTAGGAAGTCCATAAGAGTCTGTATCCAGTGTATTGATTTATCAATCAAGGCTTGATATTTCTTATCTAGAGCGCTTGTTTTAACAGGCTTGACACTTTCATCAATATGGATATATTGCTTATCAAAGAGATCCAGTGTTGCAAGATAACCTGCTGTAGAGTTAGTTGCCAGTTTCTTCATGTTTTCAGTAAACTGACCTAAAGCTAACTCGATCTGTCTTTGTTCGATAGGTTTGTCTTTATAGATGTTTCTGCTTTCAGCTAGAAGTTGGTCTACTTTTGCCAAAACTACCTTCTCATCAAAAGCTCCAGGTTGGTAGTTGGATTGGAGAGCTGGAATCTTGTTTTTCAAAGCCACTTCATAGCCCTTAGTTTGAACCTTGATGTAGTGATTATGGTCGCCATGAGGAATCACAAAACTACCATTTTCTACCTGCAAACTATAAGGAGACACACCATCACGTAAGGCAGTCGTATAAAGTTCATTTAGGAAATCAAGTTCTGGATTTCCAGTTTGAAGAGGAATCCGAACGTGTTCCTTACGAACAGCGTAAGGATGAATATGAGTTGGATCGTAGGCTTGGTCTGGATTTCCAAAGACAAAGAAGCCGTTTGAAATTCTAATAGCTTCAAGTGGAACGCCATAGGTCTTAGAAATGTAAGCAATCTTTTCTTCATCGCTAGCATCTCTTGAGAAAGACTCTACCGTTTTAGCAAGAGGTTTTACAGGCTCTGCATCATGATGTGTTTTTAAATGGTCTTGTGCATCCTTAATTTGATCAGCTGTCAAATCCTTCTTGAAGAAGTAATGATTGTGGTCACCATGACTCATGACAAATCCTTGCTCATCCTCACTGATGACACGGTTGGCATCAAAACCATGATCGTGTTCTTCACCATGATGGTGTCCATTATTATCTTCGTCGTGATCGCCATCATGTGCTGGTGTTGTTGTATTTGCCCCTTTCAAGTGATCTTGCGCAGCCTTAATTTGGTCTGCTGTCAAATCCTTCTTGAAGAAGTAATGATTGTGATCACCATGACTCATGATAAAACCTTGCTCATCTTCAGCAATAATACGATTAGCGTCAAAGCCGTGACCATCTTCTTCATGTTCCTCATGTGAAGTTCCTGGATTGATTGGAAGTGATGGCGAAGGTGTTGCTAGACCGTTGCTCGGAAGAATCGGTTGACCAATTTGATTCGCCTTAAGGATGTAATGGAAATGATCACCATGTCTTACAATATAAGCTGTAGCCGTTTCTTCAACGATATCTTTTGGATTAAATATAACCATCAGATGCTGAAGAGAGTTCCTTACTTGTCGTTGAAGAAGAAGGATTGCTTGAAAGACTTCCTAGACTAGACGCTACTTTATTAGGTTTTTCATTTGTAGAAACTGTAGAACCAGTTCCACCGATAGGCACCATTCTAGCAATCTTTTCTTCTAAAGCAGAGAGCTTGCTGTAAGGAATAAAATGATAATGGTCGCCATGCGGAATCGCAACTCCATTTGGTGTACGACTGATAATCTTAGCAGGATCAAAGACCAGACCATCTGATTCACTGTAACGTTGGTCGCTAGGTAAATCATAGAGTTCTTTCAATAGACTTTGGAGATTGTCAACTTTGCTTTCTGTCTTGCTAGTTGGTTCTTTTCCTATAGCTTGATTAGTATTATCACTAGCTGTTGAAGAATAGCTTAACTGGCTCGGTTGCGTATTTTTGCCTGCTAGATGAGCTTTTGCTGCTGCTAATTCACTGGCAGATAAATCACTTTTTGGAATGTAGTGATAGTGACCTCCATGAGGAACGATATAAGCATCACCAGTATCTTCAATGATGTCAGCTGGATTAAAGACATAACCATCATCTGTTGTATAGCGTCCCTGAGACCTTGCTACAGCAACATCAGAGCTGACCTTCTCCTTATCTTTGACATGTTCTTGTTTTTGACGGTTGATTTCATCTTTGGTTCGAACATTATCAGCATGAGCTACATCTTTCAAATAGACATAGTATTTTTCCATCGACCTTGATGATATAACCACCCTTTACCTCGTTGACAATATCTCCATCCTTAAGTTGGTAATTTGGATCCTTCATCAGAAGTTCTTCACTAAAGAGGGCATCATAAGGAACTTTTCCGTTATAGTAATGGTAGTGATCACCGTGTGATGTAACATAACCCTGATCTGAAATCTTGATAACAATTTGCTCAGCCTGAATTCCTTCTTTTTGGCTAACCTGATCTGGTGTCAGGTTTTCACTTTTCTGACTTGACTGACTACCATCCACATAAGAGACACGATTATTGTCCTTATTTTCCTGTGAGCGATGCTGGTTCAGTGCATAGGCACATAGACTCAAGGATATGATAACAGCAGATCCAGCTGCTATATATTTTTTACTGAATTTCATAAATCCCTCATTTCAATAAATGATGAAGCTTTTTTAACTTCTTTTGCTTGGTTAAACAGTTTTTTCTAAACTGGTTATTTAACCAATTAATTAACCAGTAAATAGTTTACCTTTTTTAAGCTTATCTGTCAAGATTTTTATAACATTTTAAAAAATAAAAGCCAGTATTGCTACTGACTCTTACATCATTTTGATTTAATAAGATAAACTTATGCTTCTGGTTTCGTCGTTACTGACTCACTACCTTTTTAACAAAGCAAGTAATTTTTCTGCTTCTGCCATGATACCATTATTATCCATGGTTTGCAGGCTCAAGTTATTTCGTAAACCAGCTAGGCTCTCTGTCACATTGTCTTTCAAACTAGCATCCCTTACTTTAGCAAGTAGAGCTTCTACTTCTTTGAGTTTGGCTTCTACTTTTTCGGTTTCTACTTGAGGTACTTCAGCTTCGTCTGTTTTATCTTTAGATACTTCTTCTGTCTCGTCTTCATCAGTGCTCGGTTTATAAAGATTATCTACTGAAGGAGTTGAACCTGTATGATTCTCTTTCTCATCAGATTCAGGGCGAGTTGGCTCACTTACTTCATCAGGTTTACTGTCTCCTACTTTATTTTTACGAACATGGTCGCTGGCATTTCCCCAACCATTATCTGAGTGAGGACGTTCTTCAGGATGTTCAACATAATATTTTACAGTCGCAAAGAGATCCTCAAGGCTATAACCCTTAGGTGCTTCATAGAGTCCTTCGTCAAACCAACCAAATTTAATGTTATGGTAATGGTCGTAATGAGGTATAATTAAGCTACCATTTTTAACTTCAACAGTATGTTGTAGATTGTAAGGAATATGATCAAGTGGGACCTTCTTAGCTGCTTTCACTTTATTATAGATTGCTTCTACTCCTTTAACCTCAGTATTTCCTGAACCCTGATTCTCTGTTGAAGGAGGTGTCAAACCTTTCTCTTTAGCATAAGCCTGAGCTGCCACTCTTTCAGTTTCAGACAAGCTCTCTTTCTTAATCCAGTGACTATGGCTCATATGTGGAGTTACATAAGCATCTCCCTCATCACTGGTAATATCACGAATGTCAAAGATATATCCATCTTCTGTTGTATACTTACCTGCTAATTTCGCTAATTTAATTTCATCGTCTGTATAAGCAATTTGAGCATTTGACTTACCAAGACGTTCTGGATGGGTAATTGGTGCTAGGAATGCCAATAAATCATCTACTAATTTCCTTTATTAGCAGATTCATCATTCAAGCGTTCTGCTAATTTGTCTAAGGCTTGGAAATCAGAAGTACGACCCTTATTTTCAGACAAGGCTTTATGAGCCTCGGTCAACAAATGATAAGCTTTATCATAAAATTCTTGATCACGAGGTGGTACATTTTCTTTCTTCGCAACTAGAGCGTGTGTCTCTTGAGTTTTCTTAGACAGGAGATTTTCAATATCAGCAATCTTATCCTTAGCCAAATCTTTAACTAGAACATAACGACTAACACCCTTATCCTCTATAATATATCCGTCGCCAACTTTTCTAACAACCTGCTTGACATCAAGTTCAGTAGGTTTATTTTCCGCTGGTGCAAGAGGTTTGGTAGTAGGGGCTGGCTTCAAAGGAGTGACGCTTGGCAAGACACTGCCATTTTGTCCCTTGACAGCTATCATACGAGCCAATTTTTCTTCCAAAGGTGACATTTGCGAATAAGGAATAAAGTGATAATGGTCTCCGTGAGGTACTGCGACACCATTTGCAGTACGTTTGATGATTTGTGCTGGATCAAAGACGAGTCCATCAGATTCTACATGTCGTTCTGATAAAGGTTTAGCATACAATTCACTTAAAAGTGTTGAAATGTCTTCCCCTTGATTTTGATGATAAGTTGGAGTGACAGTCAGATTAGGAGTCTCTGTCAAACTTGGTTGGACTGGATTTGGATTGTTACTACTTGGTTTACTTGAACTTGTGGCAGAATGTGAGCCCTGTTTACCATTCCAATAAGCTTGGGCGGCAGCCAGTTCTGCTGCTGATAAATCACTCTTAGGTATATAGTGAAAATGATTGCCATGTGGTACAACAAAGCATCACCTGTATCTTCAATCACATCTGACGGACTAAAGACATACCCATCATCCGTTGTATAAGCGCCTCCAGTTCCTCGATTTGGTGCCTGCATATTGAGATTAAAGTTTGGTTTAATCGGTGAACTTGGTGTTGAACTTGGTTTCTCAGGACTGCTTGGTTTCGTATTATCAGAATGACTTTGAACTGGCTGACCTCCAATTGGTAGATTTCGAGCCAATTTTTCTTCCAAAGCAGACATTTGCGAATAAGGTATGAAATGGAAATGATCTCCGTGAGGAACTGCCACACCATTGGCAGTACGTTTTGTAATCTGTGCTGGATCAAATACCAATCCATCAGATTCCACATGACGTTGGCTAAGTGGCAAAGCGTACAATTCTTGAAGGAGACTAGCTAAATCCTCATTTGAGCTCTCCGGAGCTTTGGCAGAATCTTGAGGAGTTTCAGATTGACTAATTCTCACACTAGATCTTGTTTCAGCTCTGCTAGAACGATATTCAACCGTACTTAATTGCCCACCTTTTCCAGATAAGAAGGCTTGGGCGGCAGCTAATTCACTAGCAGACAAGTCACTCTTCGGAATATAGTGGAAGTGATTGCCATGAGGAACAATATAGGCATCACCCGTATCTTCGATGATATCAGATGCATTGAAGATATACCCATCATCCGTTGTATAACGTCCTTGGGCTCTGGCGGCAACTACCGCCTGATCGTTAGAACCGCCTCCATGATTATGACTGTGTTCCTGCTTCTGACGTTTAATCTCTTCTTTTGTCCGAATATTGTCTGCATGAGCCGCATCTTTAAGGTAAACATAGTATTTCCCGTCTACCTTAATGACATAACCACCCTTGATTTCATTGACAATGTCTGAATCCTTCAACTGATAATTCGGATCTTTCATAAGAAGTTCTTCACTGATGATGGCATCATAAGGAACCTTCCCATTATAGTAGTGATAATGGTCTCCATGAGAGGTCACATAACCTTGATCCGTAATCTTGATGACGATTTGTTCAGCGTTGATTCCCTCTCTCTTACTGACTTCATCTGGTGTCAAGTTCTCTGCCTTTTGACCAGCCTGATCACCATCTATATAAGCTACTCGATTAGAATCTTTCTTAACTTGACCAGCTTGGTACCGTCCAAGTTCATAGGAACAAACACTTAGGGCAAGAACTGCCACTGAACCTGCTACATATTTTTTATTGATTTTCATTCTTGCCTCACTTTAATTCTTCTGCTAGAACACTCATATTTTCTTCAAGATTTTCGAGATAAGTCTTGTCATTTTGTGGGTCTGCCTCTAAAGGATTCAGAGTTTTAAGACCCACACCTGTTGATTTGACAAGAGTTTCAGCTACTTTTGAAGAAGCATTACTTTCTGTAAAAATTGTTTTAACCTTATAGGTTTTTACAAATTCCTGAATTTCTGTAAGTTGTCGTGGACTTGGTTCTTGTTCAGGAGAGATACCTGCAATACCAAGTTGATTAAGTCCAAATCGCTTCGCTAGATAAGAAAAGGCTGTATGCTGTGTTACAAAAGTTTTCTGACTCGCTTTTTCAAATTTAAGCTGGAATTTCTTAGTCAATTCTTGAGCTTTTTTGATAAAGGCTTGCGCATTTTTCTGATAAGTTTCTTTATGCTCACTGTCAACCTCTGAAAGTTTGTCAGCGATAATCTGGGCTTCTTCACCAGCTTTTTCTGGATCTAGCCAAGTATGAGGATCATAGAGCGTTTTTTCATCAACTCCATCCCCTGCTTCCACATCTTCTAGCCCTGGGACGCGATCTAAAGTCATTCCCTCTGAAGCCTCTAAAACCTTAACTTTAGATTTTTTTAGATTGGGATCCAAACTTCCTGCCCAAGATTCGAGCGTATGCGAATGATAAACAAAGACATCTGCATCGTATATTGCTGCAATATCATTTGCCGAAGGTTCAAAAGAGTGAATGCCACTACTTGACTGAATCATCCGAACATCATTCAAGTCACCAGATACTTCCTTGACCATAGCATAGATAGGATAAAAACTGGTCACAATCTTCATTCCCTTAGTTTCATCACTCTTGTCTTGACCGGTCTTTTGTCCACAAGCTCCTAATACAAGAGCAAAATAAGGCAATCATGAGCCATAGGATACTTCTTTTTTTCATAACAACTCCTTAACTAGTATTTAACCATTTAATTAACTAGTAAATATTTTACTCCTAAAAATTTAAAATGTCAATATTTTTTGTGCATTTTCATGAAAAAAGTGAGAACTAGATTTCATTTTCAGTTCTCACTGGTTATTTTTAACTCACGAATTTTAATCGTTTTGACTTGTTTTTAGGCTTACTATTTTTTTAGTAAGGCTGTGAGATTTTCAGCTTGAGCCATAATACCATTGTTATCCATAGTTCCCAGAGTCAGATTATTTCGCAAACCAGACCAAGGTTTCGCTAGCATTGGATTTAAGGTTTGCATCTGTGACTGTCTTTAATAGTTCCTCTGCTTCTTTGAGCTTAGCTTCTACCTTTTCAGTCTCAACCTGTGGTTCTTCTGGTTCAACAGGACTTTCCTCTTCAGGTTCTTCCTCTGGTTTATAGTTATTAGTAGGATCTTGACTATTATCTTTTTTACCCAAGACATGCTCGCTAGCATTTCCCCAACCATCATTTGAATGTGGACGTTCATCTGGATGTTCTACATAGTACTTAATCGTTGCGAATAAGTCTTCAAGACTATAACCATTCGGTGCCTTATAAGATTTATCGTCAAACCAAGCAAACTTGATATTATGGTAATGATCCTTGTGAGGAATAATCAGATTACCATTTTTTACTGCTACAGTATGTTCAACATTATAAGGTAAACGAACCAATGGAATTCGTTTTTCACCTTTAACGCGTTCATAAATGGATGCTGCGCTTTCCCCATTTGGATTTGCCTGAGTCGCACTATCTTCTGATGGAGGGTTGATATTTTTCTCTTTGGTATAGGCTTGAGCCTCGGATTTTTCTTTATCGGACAAACTATCCTTACCAATCCAATGACTATGACCCATATGTGGCGTTACATAAGCATCTCCCTCGTCACTGATAATATCATGGGCATCAAAGATATAACCATCCGATGTTGTGTACTTATCCGCTAGCTGGGCTACACGAACTTCATCTTCAGTATACTCAATTTGAGCGTTCGGCTTACCAAGACGTTCTGGATGACTAATCGGTGCAATAAATTTAAGCAAATCATCTACAAAGGCTACCTTGTTTACATGTTCATCATTTAATCTTTCTAGCAATTGATCTAAAATCTTGGAAGTCAGATAGCCGTCCCTTATTTTCAAGTAAGTTCCTATGCGTTTGCTCCAACAAACTATAAGCCTTATCATAGAATTCCTGATCTCTAGGAGCTACTGTGCTTTTCTTCTCCGCTAAGGTATGAGATGGTGTAGCCACCTTATTTAGTTTTTTCTCAAAAGCTATAAGATTCTCTTTAGACAAATCCTTACTCAAGACATAACGTGATACTCCTTTATCTTCAAGGACATAACCCTGACCAATTTTTCTGACTACTTGCTTGGTAAGTTCCTCATTAGAATGATTTTCAGGAATAGGAACTGGAGTTGGTTGCGGATTTGGAACTGGTTGAGGAAGAGGTTTTATCGTAAGATTCGGCCGTAAACTAGTAGCTCCGGGCACTAAAATCTTCCCTTGATTTTTTACTGGAATTATCCGTGAAATCTTTTCTTCCAAAGCTGACATTTGACTATAAGGGATAAAAGTGATAATGATCTCCCATGAGGTACTGCTACACCCATTTGCTGTTTTTTTCGTAATTTGGGCTGGGGTCAAAGAGCAAGACCCATCTGATTCCACATGTCGTTGGCTGAGTGGCAAGGCATAAAGTTGTTTCAAAAGACTAGATACATCTTCACTTGGACTTGCTTGATAACTATTATCCACTTGTGGGCTAACAGTTGGAGCCCATCTTCTAGTATTTGCCTCAACATTACTATGATTTGTTTGTCCATATGAACTACTATTCGATGCATCTGATGAGCTATTGCTAGAAGAATTTGTTGACGGTCGATACCCCAACTGAGCTTGTTTGGCCACCTTTACCAGATAAGAAGGCCTGAGCAGCAGCTAGTTCGCTAGCTGATAAATCACTTTTGGGAATATAATGAAAGTGATTGCCATGTGGAACGATGTAAGCATCACCCGTGTCCTCAATAATATCACTAGCATTAAAAATATAACCATCATCCGTCGTATAACGTCCCTGAGTCCTTGCTACAGCGACTTCATTACTAACCTTTTGCTCCACTACCATGTCCATGTTCTTGCTTCTGACGATTGATCTCATCCTTACTACGAATATTTTTCTGCATGAGAAGCATCTTTGAGGTATACATAATAGCGACCATCAACCTTAATGACATAGCCACCCTTGACTTCGTTGACAATATCCTCATTTCGAAGTTGATAATTCGAATCTTTCATCAAGAGTTCTTCACTAATAATAGCATCATAAGGAACCTTACCATTAAAAGTAATGATAATGGTCTCCATGTGAAGTTACGTAGCCTTGATCGGTAATCTTAACGACAATCTGTTCAGCATTGATTCCCTTCTCGCTGACTAACCTCATCTGGCGTCAGATTTTTCAGTCTTAGTACTAGCCTGATTTCCATCTATATAAGACACACGATTAGACTCTTTTGCTAGTCTGTACTGCTTGGTAACGCCCCAGTTCATAACTGGAAAGGCTTAATGCTAAAAAGAGCTACAGAACCAAGAACATATTTTTTTATTGATTTTTCATCCAAACACACTTTCTATTTTCATTTATTCGTTAAAGAAGAACTATACTTTTTCCTAAAGAACATCCTTAACCAGTTAAATATCGATTTAGAAAAAAATAACTCACTTTTTAAAAACTCCTCCTATTTTCTATATTTCAAACAAGATTTGAGCGAGTGAGTTAGTTCTCCATATGATTAACCAGTTATTTAACTAGTTAAGATTTTACCCCTATCTCATTGATCTGTCAAGAAAATTTTTTGCATTTTGGTAAAAAGTAGATAAAAAAAGAGGAATATCTCCTAGTATGAGATAGATTCCTCTTTATAATATTTTAGTGTTGAAATGGCATAAAATCCGAATCAAAGGAAATGTTATTTTTATCATCTGCGTTGACAAAATTTAAAAATATCTTTTGAAATTCTTCAAATTCATAGTCTGAATGACAAAGCCACTCCTTACCCGTCGAGACATACCATTTTCCAAGACTAGCAAGTTGGTCCTTGGTCAAGGATGGTACATGAGAGCAATGTTCAAAGTTAATAATATAAACTTTTTCATAGATTGATTTGATAAAATCTTTCAGCATGAACTTTCCTCATTTTAAATCTATACCTAATGACTATTAGTACTATTCAATCACTTGAGTTTCAGATAATTTCTTGTACCAATGAGCTGATTTCTTAGGATAACGTTCTTGTGTATCGAAATCAACGTAGAAGAGTCCGTAACGTTTTTCATAACCATTTGACCAAGAGAAGACGTCCATGAGTGACCAAATGAAGTAGCCTTTGACGTTTGCACCATCAG
>BNJT01000924.1_pt1 | contig 13851 bp, 1 predicted proteins | sample 8540491 | NCBI WGS metagenome assembly BNJT01 (sample SAMD00202455, study PRJDB9452) | human saliva metagenome | host: Homo sapiens
TAGTATCAAAGATCCCGATACAGGACAGATTACTAAAAATACACTTGATGAAGTGTTCAAGCGAAATGGCGCTAAATCAACAGTTATCGTTACACCACTCGAACCAAATGTTCGTTATGAAAAAGACGCCACAAGAGCCAAAGGTGAAGCAAATCACAGTAGCTGGTATTCCAGGTACAAGAACAGTAACCACAACCTACACAGTCAATTCGACAGATGGTAGCCTCATTCCGCATGAGGAACCGGCAGTAGTAGTCCCATCAAAACCGACAGTGGTCAAAGTCCCAGCTAAGGATGAGGTTGCATACCTCAAAGAAGGCGATGATGTTATTAAGAAGACAACCAGCTACGAAGTGAATGCAAGCACCGGTGCCCTTACTCCAATAGAGAAAAAGGAAGTTTTCAAGAAAGATGGCGCTAAGACCAAGGTTGTTGTTACGCCCCTTGAGACAAGTGTTCGTTATGAAAAAGATGCCACGAGAGCTAAAGGTGGAAAAAATGTAACAACAGCTGGTACTCAGGGTACTAGAACAGTCACTACCACTTATACTGTTAATCCTATAGATGGTAGCCTTATTCCGCATGAAGAACCTGCAGTGGTAGTCCCATCAAAACCGACAGTGGTCAAAGTGCCAGCTAAAGATGAGATTGAATACCTTAAAGAAGGCGATGATGTTGTTAAGAAGACTACAACTTACGCGGTCAATGCAAGCACCGGTGCCCTTACTCCAACAGTAAGGAAAGACGTTGCCAATCCAAAAGGTGCCAAATCTAAAGTTGTGGTTACACCACTTAAGCCAAGTGTTCGTTATGAAAAAGACGCCACAAGAGTCAAAGGTGAAGCAAAAATTACAGTAGCTGGTATTCAGGGTACTAGAACAGTCACTACCACCTACACGGTTAATCCTACAGATGGTAGCCTTATTCCCCATGAAGGACAACCCGTTATCAAACCGTCAACTCCTACAGTGGTCAAAGTGCCAGCTAAAGATGAGGTTGAATACTTCAAAGAAGGTGATGACGTTGTTAAGAAGACGACCAGCTACCAAGTCAGTGCAAGTACAGGTGAACTGACTCCAACAGAGACAACAGAAATCTTCAAACAAAATGGCGCTAAATCTACAGTTGCCGTTACGCCACTTGAGTCAAGTGTGCGTTATGAAAAAGACGCCACAAGAGCTAAAGGCGGAAAAAATGTAACAACAGCTGGTACTTCAGGTACGAGCACAGTAACTACCACCTACACGGTTAATCCTACAGATGGTAGCCTTATTCCGCATGAAGGACAACCCGTTATCAAACCGTCAACTCCTACAGTGGTCAAAGTGCCAGCTAAGGATGATATTGAATACCTCAAAAAAGGCGATAATGTGGTTAAGAAGACCACAACCTACTCAGTTAATGCAAGCACGGGTTCCCTTACTCCAACAGAGACAACAGAAATCTTCAAGCGAAATGGCGCTAAATCAACAGTTGTCGTTACATCAATAGAGCCAAGCGTTCGTTATGAAAAAGATGCCACGAGAGCTAAAGGAGGAGAAACTATCACAGTAGCTGGTACTCCAGGCACAAGCACAGTAACAACAACCTATACAGTTAATTCGACAGATGGTAGCCTTATTCCGCATGAAGGACAACCCGTTATCAAACCGTCAACTCCTACAGTGGTCAAAGTTCCAGCTAAGGATGAGATTGAATACCTCAAAGAAGGCGATAATGTGGTTAAGAAGACCACAACCTACTCAGTTAATGCAAGCACGGGTTCCCTTACTCCAACAGAGACAACAGAAATCTTCAAGCGAAATGGCGCTAAATCTAAAGTTGTCGTTACGCCACTTGAGCCAAGTGTTCGTTATGAGAAAGATGCCACAAGAGCCAAAGGTGAATCAAAAATCACAGTAGCTGGTATTCCAGGTACAAGAACAGTAACCACAACCTACACAGTCAATTCGACAGATGGTAGCCTCATTCCGCATGAAGAACCAGCAGTGGAAGTCCCATCAAAATCTACAGTGGTCAAAGTTCCAGCCAAAGACAAAGTAGTAGAAAGCCCGATTGAACCAGAAGTGGAATACGTTAAAGATGTTGAAAAAGACTTCGGTACACCAGATGAGCGTACTGAGGGTGAAAAAGGTAAAACAGTTACAACAACCACTTACGATGTAGATCCAAATGACGGTCATATCACAGAACACGTTGGTAACCCAGTCGTCACCCTAGCAGGTAAGACAATTGTTAAAGTTGGTGCGAAAACTAAGGTTGAACAATCTAAAGATCCTGAAGGTCGTGATGTGATTGATACCACTAGCTATGAAGTTGATCCAAAAACAGGTAAGGTAACTCCGACAACAGTTCGAACATATGGAACAAGTAAAGAACCCACAGTTGAGAAGAGAGTAGTACCGTCTCCAGTAGTTTATGAAAAAGACGATACGAAAGAAAAAGGTACAGTCCCAACTACTGTTAAAGGTGAAGATGGTGAAGACACTATCACAACCATTTACACTGTGGATCCTAATACTGGAAAGATTACAGCAAGTGAAGGTCAACCAGTTCGTACGAAAGAACCAACTAATACTATTGTCAAAGTCGCAGCGAAGGATAAAGTAGAAACAACAGAAATCCTATCACCTAAGAAATACGTAAAAGATGATACACGCGACAAAGGCCAAGACAATGTAGAAGAAGCAGGACAAGCAGGTTCACGTACAACAACAACTACTTACGAAGTAAATCCAGCAGATGGAACAATTACAGAAAGAGCAGGAGAACCAGTAGTAGTAAATCCAACAGAAACAATTGTTAAAGTCGCAACCAAAGACAAAGTCGTAGAAACCCTGATTGAACCAGAAGTGGAATACGTTAAAGATGTAGAAAAAGACTTCGGTACACCAGACCAGCGTACTGAGGGTAAAAAAGGTAAAACAGTTACTACAACCACTTACGATGTAGATCCAAAGGACGGTCATATCACAGAACACGTTGGTAACCCAGTCGTCACCCCAGCAGGTAAGACAATCGTTAAAGTTGGTGCGAAAACTAAGGTTGAACAATCTAAAGATCCTGAAGGTCGTGATGTGATTGATACTACTACCTATGAAGTTGATCCAAAAACAGGTAAGGTAACTCCAACAACTGTTCGAACTTATGGAACAAGTAAAGAACCAATAATTGAGACACGACCTGTACCATCCCCTGTTATCTATGAAAAAGATGATACGAAAGAAAAAGGTACAGCCCCAACTACTGTTAAAGGTGAAGATGGTGAAGACACTATCACAACCATTTACACTGTGGATCCTAATACTGGAAAGATTACAGCAAGTGAAGGTCAACCAGTTCGTACGAAAGAACCAACTAATACTATTGTCAAAGTCGCAGCGAAGGATAAAGTAGAAACAACAGAAATCCTATCACCTAAGAAATACGTAAAAGATGATACACGCGACAAAGGCCAAGACAATGTAGAAGAAGCAGGCCAATCAGGTTCACGCACAGTAACAACTACTTACGAAGTAAATCCAGCAGATGGAACAATTACAGAAAGAGCAGGAGAACCAGTAGTAGTAAATCCAACAGAAACAATTGTTAAAGTCGCAACCAAAGACAAAGTCGTAGAAACCCTGATTGAACCAGAAGTTGAGTATGTTAGAGATGGTGAACGAGAAGTTGACACACCTAATGAACGCGTTCAAGGAGCTAAAGGTAAAACAGTTACTACAACCACTTACGATGTAGATCCAAACGACGGTCATATCACAGAACACGTTGGTAACCCAGTCGTTACCCCAGCAGGTAAGACAATCGTTAAAGTTGGTGCGAAAACAAAGGTTGAACAATCTAAAGATCCTGAAGGTCGTGATGTGATTGATACTACTACCTATGAAGTTGATCCAAAAACAGGTAAGGTAACTCCAACAACTGTTCGAACTTATGGAACAATCAAAGAACCAATAATTGAGACACGACCTGTACCATCCCCTGTTATCTATGAAAAAGACGATACGAAAGAAAAAGATACAGCCTCCACTACTGTTAAAGGTGAGGACGGTGAAGATAGTATCACAACTATTTACACTGTGGAACCTAATACTGGTAAGATTACCGTAACTGAAGGTCAGCCAGTTCGTACGAAAGAACCAACTAATACCGTTGTTAAAGTTCCAGCCAAAGACAAAGTAGTAGAAACCCTGATTGAACCAGAAGTGGAATACGTTAAAAATGTAGAAAAAGACTTCGGTACACCAGACCAGCGTACTGAGGGTAAAAAAGGTAAAACAGTTACTACAACCACTTACGATGTAGATCCAAATGACGGTCATATCACAGAACATGTCGGAAATCCAGTAGTCACCCCAGCAGGTAAGACAATCGTTAAAGTTGGTGCGAAAACAAAGGTTGAACAATCTAAAGATTCTGAAGGTCGTGATGTGATTGATACCACTAGCTATGAAGTTGATCTAAAAACAGGCAAGGTAATTCCAACAACAGTTCGAACATATGGAACAAGTAAAGAAACAAAAATAGAGTTAGAACAATCTCCTAAGACAGGTGACGTTACAGTAACACCGAAGAAGCCAGATGACTTAACATACCCATCAGGAACTAAGGTAGAGATCCCAGGTGAAGATGGTAAAGGTAAAGTACCAAACAGTGATCTCCCAGAAGGTAAACTCTCAGGTACAAGTAAGATTACTGAGCCAGATAAATCAGCTGTGGAAGTTCCTAATGTAACAACTCCAGCTAAGGTAACAATTTTTGAAAACGGTGTATTAGCGGATTCAATTGAATTGCCAGAGCTAATGATTGAGGTTCTCTGGATTGATGAAGATGGAAATGTATTGAAACCATCCGTTAAGACAGGTAATGAAAAGGATGCTGGACATGGATTAATTCCAGGATATGAATTTGTAAGAACAATGATTGATGAAAATGCACCAGTAATGACCCACATTTTCAGAAAAGTAGGTTCAAATACAAATACCATTCCAGTTGCGCCAGTGACACCTGCTACTAATAGAGGTTCTAGTCAAGATATACCTGCACCAACAACTCCAAATGCAGTTAATTCGAATGTAGATCAGGTAGATACTCATACTACTATTGACAATGGTGCTAAGTCAAATGATTCCCAAAATGTATTGCCAAATACAGGAACAGAATCAAATGCGACTCTTGCCTCTCTAGGACTTCTTGGCATGTTAGGTGGTCTCGGACTTGCTCTTGGAAAGAAAAAAGAAGACTAAAATAAACATTTAGTCAAATATGAATGGATCATTGTTAGGTGGGCAATGAATACAAAAGATCAAGAAACGGCTTTGTTCCTCATTTTAAGAGGTACAAGGCCGTTGTTGTATTTTTGGAAAGTAGATACTAATCTTTGTACTAATACTCAATGAAAATCAAAGAGCAAACTAGGAAGCGAGCCGCATGCTGTACTTGAGTACGGTAAGGCGACGCTGACGTGGTTTGAAGAGATTTTCGAAGAGTATAAGAAGCTCTCAATTGGGTACGCTATTAATTGAGACATAGTGTTAGTCATCTGTTACCATTAAATTTTTTAGATGATTGTTTTTTACTATCAAAGATGACGATGGATTATCTGATATGATAAGTGGTTAAAGATTTACTTCAAAGATAGAGAGTTGATTTCATTTAAATATATAACATATTAATATTTTTATATATTTAAATATTTTTATCACTTGTTTTATGCGATAAATAGTTTTTTTCTTGTTTAAATATATTAAAAATGGTATAATTGAGCTGTGATAGCTGTGATAGCTGTGATAGCTGTGATAGCTGTGATAGCTGTGATGTGTAAAATGCTCATCATAGTAATTTTTATGGTTATATTCCTACTTGGGATTAGCTATAAAAATTGCTTTTTAATTTGATTTTATGTTTTGACATAAGGAGGAAAAAAATGGAAAACAAATCGAATTCACTAAGTAGAGTAAAGCGTGACCAACGTGAAAAGTTCTACGCTTCTCTATTCGTAAATATAGCTTTGGTGCGGCTTCAGTAGCTGTTGCAGCACTGATGTTTTTGGGTGCGCGCGTTGCTAGTGCGGATAGTGTGATTGAAAATAATTCACAACCTACCACAGATGTGGTTAAAAAGAAGGAGAAGGATAAACCACTTGCAGAGCTTCAACAACCTACTGATATTAAAGTAGAAGTTGCACAGAATCCTTCGGAAAAGAAGATGACAACCAATAATGAAAACGTCATCAAAGTGGTTGATAAAGCAAAATTAAAAAAAGTAATTGAAGAGTTAAAGACTACTCTTTCATCGAAATCAGATCTTGACAATTCAGTTATTTCTCCGATTAAGGACAGAGTTCAAAAAGGGCAAGTCCTACTAGATAGTGATACTGCAACACAGAAGGATGTAGATGAACTACTTTCCCTTTTAGAAAGTGATTTAGCTGTCTTATCAAATGCTACTAAAGAATCAAGCAAGGTTCAAGAAACCGTAACTGAGAATAAGACTGAAATCAAAGATAATAAAATCACTTCTGAACTAAGTGAAGCTGATAAAACTATTTCAGATAAGAAAGAATCACTAAAATTGTCTGCTGATCAATTACAAGCAGCGGTTCTTGAGCTTCCTGAACATGAATCAACTAAAGAAGTATTTGAAAAAGCTAACGAACTCTTGGGATTAGCTCAAGGGGTTCTTGAAAATACAACAGTTTCTCTGAACGATGTTGAAGATGTGACAAAGCGTGTAAAAAGAACATTTAATTCTGTCAAAATAGCGACTTTGCGTCTAACTTCAGGTAAAAATGACCCACGTAATGGGAATAAGATTGAAGAAGGAACAAATGTAAGAGCGGCTTCAATTTCTCCAACATGGGATTCAAGTGACAACTTATTGATTTATCAACGTCACCGTGCGAGTGATGGAAGCAGAGTCGTTAGAAATGGATTAAGAGAATATACCGAAAAAAAAGTAGATATGTTCGCTAAAACGACAACAATCAACGGAGAACGTTATGTAGTTTATGATGTTTTCTTCAATAATGATGGTGTTTCAATGGCTCACCTAAGTAGATATCAAATCTATCGATTAATTTTACCACCTCAAATTTTAGATTTAACAAGCGAGGGTCTTTATAAAGGTAATACTTTAAGAGATTTAAAATTTGAAACTTATACGAGAACTGGTAACTCTGGAACGCTTTCTCAAAATCCAGAAAACTTTACTAGAACGGCTACTCATAATGTTAATTTCTTAAATAATTCAGTTGATTATGGTTCAGGTTGGAGAAAATTAACGTATTTCAACGCATTAGATATTAGACATAATAGAAGTTATAACCAAGACATGAGTGAAACATTTAAAGGGAATAGCAATGATCCACTTTTAATTCATGCGGTAACAAGAACGGAAAGTAAATTTAATCAATACTCTTATGGTTTCGGGGTTAAAACAGAGGATAGAGATTCTGCGATTCACATGCAATTGAAAGCTAAGCTGAAAGCTGGAGTAACAGATGATCAGGTAAGAGAGGCTTTTGCATTAGCAGTTGCGGGTACGTTCGGAAAAACTACAAACCAAGCATATACATTTGTTTCAGGAAAAGATGCAAATGAACCGAAATATACAGATTATCCAGACCAACCAGTACAACCAACATTAAGAGAAAAACAGGCAAAACTATACCCTATCCAAGGTAGCACTCATACAAAAGTTGTAGGAGATACAATTCTAAACACAGGTAATCCTGTAGCGGATAAATATATTACGCGTAAGGGCAGTGGAGATTTCCCTGCTGGAATGAGCTGGAGTTGGGAAGGAAATAATTCTCCAAGTACAGCAAATGCTGGTAAGTTCACTTATACAGCAATTGCAAGATACCAAGATGGCTCTACATCAAAAGATGCAAATTCAGGATCAGATGGAAGAGTTTACTTTACAGTTAACCCTAAAAACCGACGATTACAACGAGTGTGGTGAACAAAAAAGGCTTAACAAATCAAACAATAGAAGTTAATGTAGGTAGTGGAGTTAAAAATGGTTCTGTTGTAAAATTATATGATGGAAATCGTGTAATTGGACAAGGAACATCAAATGGGACAACTGCAAGAATTACGGTATCAGGAGCTTTACCAGGAAATCCTCTTAAAGCTGAAACAACGGTTGACAATGGTGGAGTTGTAGTCTCTGAGAAAAGTGATCCAGTTACACCAACAGAAGCACCAGATACACAAGCACCAACATTAGCTATTACACCAGCTAATCAAACAGTAGTTGAAGGACAAACTGTAACCTTTACAGTAACAGCAAGAGATAATAAACATGTTAATCTTGATGCTAATGATTTTCTAAAAAAATACGGTACTAGAGTCTTTTCAGGGAAAGCATCTATAACTTCACCAACAGACACTGATACTGAAAAAACAAGACGAATTACGATTACAACAACAGCAGAAGATGTTGGTAAGACTAATACAATTACTTTCAATGCTACGGATAATGCTAATCACAGAGCGACACCAGTAACCTTTACTCTTACTGTAACTTCACGTGATAAGATAGCTCCAACAATCACAGCAGGTAATGCTACAGTAACAAGCCGTGAACAAATCACTCCAATTTCTGTAACAGCTGTAGATAATACAGGTGGAGTAGGAATGCGCGATAATAATCCGATCGAAGTAACAGGATTACCAACAGGATTAACATATGCGAATAATCGAATTACGGGAACACCGACTGGAGCGCCTGGAAATAGTACAGTAACCATTAAAGCCTATGACAAAAATGGGAATATGGCTACAAAAACAATCACAATTACAGTACGAAGCCAAGCAGATGCTCACAATCCAACAGGAACAGGATTAACTGTAAACCAAAACCATACTATTACAGATGCGGAATTAAAAGCAAAAGTAAGTAACTATGCTCCAGGAACATTATCAATTGTAAGCCGACCATCAACAGCTACAGCAGGAAACGCAGGAAATGCGGTAGTAAAAGTCACATACCCAGATGGAACGTTTGACAATGTGAATGTACCAGTTACAGTAACAGACGTAACAGGACCAACAATTACAGCGGACAGCGCAACAGTAACGAAAAATGAATCGATTACCCCAATTCCAGTAACAGCTGTAGATAATACAGGTGGAGTAGGAATGCGCGATAATAATCCGATTGAAGTAACTAACTTACCTGCAGGATTAAGATATGCGAATAACCAAATTACAGGAACACCAACAGCAGGAGTAGGTTATTATACTGTAACAATTAAGGCGTACGATAAAAACAATCGTTCAACTACAAAACAAATTAGAATTACAGTACGAAGCCAAGCAGAAGCTCACAATCCAACAGGGGCAGGATTAACTGTAAATCAAAACCATACCATTACAGATGCGGAATTAAAAGCAAAAGTAAGTAATGTTGGCCCAGGAACTTTATCAATTGTAAGTAGACCATCAACAGCTACAGCAGGAAACGCAGGAAATGCGGTAGTGAAAGTCACATACCCAGATGGAACATTTGACAATGTGAATGTACCAGTTACAGTAACAGACGTAACAGGACCAACAATTACAGCGGAAAGCGCAACAGTAACGAAAAATGAATCGATTACCCCAATTCCAGTAACAGCTGTAGATAATACAGGTGGAGTAGGAATGCGCGATAATAATCCGATTGAAGTAACTAACTTACCTGCAGGATTGCGATATGCAAATAACCAAATTACTGGAACACCAACAGCAGGAGTAGGTTATTATACTGTAACAATTAAGGCGTACGATAAAAACAATCGTTCAACTACAAAACAAATTAGAATTACAGTACGAAGCCAAGCAGAAGCTCACAATCCAACAGGAGAAACCTTAACAGTTCCGTATAACCATAACATTACGGATGATGAAGTGAAGGCTAAAGTACAAAACTTTGCTCCAGGAACTTTAACGGTACAAAGTAAACCGTCAACAAATACATCAGGTAATGTCGGAAATGCGGTAGTGAAAGTAACATACCCAGATGGTTCACATGATACAGTAAATGTTCCAGTAGTCGTAGGACGTCCAAATAAAGACGATTACACACCGAAGTATGATGACGGAAGAGGAAAACCAGGAGCTAGAGTAGAAATTCCATTGAAAGAAGAAAATGGGAAAGACCTACCACCGACAGCAACATACGTAAGTGATCAACCAGGAATTATCGCAGTAGATAACAAAGGAAAAGTGACGGTAACAATTCCAGCTGATAAGAATCCAGGGGATAAAGTCACAGGTAAGATTACAGTGAGATATCCAGATGGCTCAATTGATGAAGTCCCAGTAAGTGTAACAGTAATTAATCGTGATAAAGATAATTACACACCGAAGTATGATGACGGAAGAGGAAAACCAGGAGCTAGAGTAGAAATTCCATTGAAAGAAGAAAATGGAAAAGACTTACCACCAACAGCAACATACGTAAGTGATCAACCAGGAATTATCGCAGTAGATAACAAAGGAAAAGTGACGGTAACAATTCCAGCTGATAAGAATCCAGGGGATAAAGTCACAGGTAAGATTACAGTGAGATATCCAGATGGCTCAATTGATGAAGTCCCAGTAAGTGTAACAGTAATTAATCGTGATAAAGATAATTACACACCGAAGTATGATGACGGAAGAGGAAAACCAGGAGCTAGAGTAGAAATTCCATTGAAAGAAGAAAATGGAAAAGACTTACCACCAACAGCAACATACGTAAGTGATCAACCAGGAATTATCGCAGTAGATAACAAAGGAAAAGTAACGGTAACAATTCCAGCTGATAAGAACCCAGGAGATAAAATCACAGGTAAGATTACCGTGAGATATCCAGATGGCTCAATCGATGAAGTCCCAGTAAGTGTAACAGTAATCAAACGTGATAAAGACGATTACACACCGAAGTATGATGATGGTACAGGCAAACCAGGGGCTAGAGTAGAAATTCCATTGAAAGAAGAAAATGGGAAAGACCTACCACCAACAGCAACATACGTAAGTGATCAACCAGGAATTATCGCAGTAGATAACAAAGGAAAAGTAACGGTAACAATTCCAGCGGATAAGAACCCGGGAGATAAAATCACAGGTAAGATTACCGTGAGATATCCAGATGGCTCAACCGATGAAGTTCCAGTAAGTGTCACAGTAGTCAATCGTGATAAGGACAATTACACACCGAAGTATGCTGATGGCACTGGGAAACCAGGAGAATCTGTAGATTTACCATTGAAAGAAGAAAATGGGAAAGACCTACCACCAACAGCAACATACGTAAGTGATCAACCAGGAATTATCGCAGTAGATAACAAAGGAAAAGTAACGGTAACAATTCCAGCGGATAAGAACCCGGGAGATAAAATCACAGGTAAGATTACAGTGAGATATCCAGATGGCTCAATTGATGAAGTCCCAGTAAGTGTCACAGTAGTCAACCGTGATAAAGATGATTACACACCGAAGTATGATGATGGAAAAGGGAAACCAGGAGCTAGAGTAGAAATTCCATTGAAAGAAGAAAATGGGAAAGACCTACCACCAACAGCAACATACGTAAGTGATCAACCAGGAATTATCGCAGTAGATAACAAAGGAAAAGTCACAGTAACAATTCCAGCGGATAAGAACCCGGGAGATAAAATCACAGGTAAGATTACAGTGAGATATCCAGATGGCTCAATTGATGAAGTCCCAGTAAGTGTCACAGTAGTCAACCGTGATAAAGATGATTACACACCGAAGTATGATGATGGAAAAGGGAAACCAGGAGCTAGAGTAGAAATTCCATTGAAAGAAGAAAATGGGAAAGACCTACCACCAACAGCAACATACGTAAGTGATCAACCAGGAATTATCGCAGTAGATAACAAAGGAAAAGTCACAGTAACAATTCCAGCGGATAAGAACCCGGGAGATAAAATCACAGGTAAGATTACCGTGACATATCCAGATGGCTCAACCGATGAAGTTCCAGTAAGTGTCACAGTAATCAACCGTGATAAAGATGATTACACACCGAAGTATGATGACGGCAGAGGGAAACCAGGAGCTAGAGTAGAAATTCCATTGAAAGAAGAAAATGGGAAAGACTTACCACCAACAGCAACATACGTAAGTGATCAACCAGGAATTATCGCAGTAGATGAAAAAGGCAAAGTCACAGTAACAATTCCAGCGGATAAGAACCCGGGAGATAAAATCACAGGTAAGATTACCGTGACATATCCAGATGGCTCAACCGATGAAGTTCCAGTAAGTGTCACAGTAATCAATCGTGATAAAGATAATTACACACCGAAGTATGATGATGGCAGAGGGAAACCAGGAGCTAGAGTAGAAATTCCATTGAAAGAAGAAAATGGAAAAGACTTACCACCAACAGCAACATACGTAAGTGATCAACCAGGAATTATCGCAGTAGATAACAAAGGAAAAGTAACGGTAACAATTCCAGCGGATAAGAACCCGGGAGATAAAATCACAGGTAAGATTACCGTGACATATCCAGATGGCTCAACCGATGAAGTTCCAGTAAGTGTCACAGTAACCAACCGTGATAAAGATGACTACACACCTAAGTACAATGATGGCAATGGCAAACCAGGTGAATCAGTAGAGATTCCAGTAGGCGAAGCCAATGGTAAGACTATTCCATCAGGCACAACATACACAAGTGGAACACCAGGCCTTATCACAGTAGATGACAAAGGCAAAGTAACGGTAACCATTCCTTCAGATAAGAAACCAGGAGATAAGGTAACAGGAAAAGTCCTTGTTCGCTACCCAGATGGCTCAGAAGAAGAAGTTCCAGTAAGTGTCACAGTAACCAACCGTGATAAAGATGACTACACACCTAAGTACAATGATGGTAATGGCAAACCAGGCGAATCAGTAGAGATTCCAGTAGGCGAAGCCAATGGTAAGACTATTCCATCAGGTACAACCTACACAAGTGGAACTCCAGACCTTATCACAGTAGATGACAAAGGTAAAGTAACTGTAACTATTCCTTCAGATAAGAACCCAGGTGACGAAGTAACAGGAAAAGTTCTAGTAAGATACCCAGATGGATCAGAAGAAGAAGTCCCTGTAAAAGTGACAGTAGTCAACCGTGATAAGGATGACTACACACCTAAGTACAATGATGGCAATGGCAAACCAGGCGAATCAGTAGAGATTCCAGTAGGCGAAGCCAATGGTAAGACTATTCCATCAGGTACAACCTACACAAGTGGAACTCCAGGCCTTATCACAGTAGATGACAAAGGCAAAGTAACGGTAACCATTCCTTCAGATAAGAATCCAGGAGATAAGGTAACAGGAAAAGTCCTTGTTCGCTACCCAGATGGCTCAGAAGAAGAAGTTCCAGTCACAGTAACAGTAACACCACCAGAAAAACTTACACCAACAGTAGATGTTGAACAAGATCCTAAGACAGGTGACGTTACAGTAACTCCTAAGAAACCAGATGGCTCAACATACCCACCAGGAACTAAGGTAGAAATCCCAGGTAAAGATGGTAACCCAATCACTGTTACAATCGGTGAAGACGGTAAAGGTAAAGTACCAAATAGTGAATTACCAGAAGGTAAAGTACCAGGAACAGGTAAGATTACAGAACCAGGTAAACCAGCAGTGGAAGTTCCTAATGTAACAACACCAGGTAAATTCACACCAGAAACACCAGTAACTGAAAAACCAGGTAAGATTGAAATTACTCAACAACCAAATGGAAATGCGATTGTAACGCCTAAGAAACCAGATGGAACAACTTACCCATCAGGTAGCAAGGTAGAAATTCCAGGAGAAAATGGAACAACAATCACAGTAACAATTGGTG
>BNJT01000304.1_pt1 | contig 13836 bp, 15 predicted proteins | sample 8540491 | NCBI WGS metagenome assembly BNJT01 (sample SAMD00202455, study PRJDB9452) | human saliva metagenome | host: Homo sapiens
TCAAAAATTCTATTAATTATGACTTTCAATAGAATTTCTTCGAGTATAGGAATTTCGTTTGCTTTTAGTAGTAAAATGGTCTGGGAGACCATTTTAGCCTATCATCTTAAAATGAAAATATGATAGGCAACGAGTCGCAGGCATAACTTGAGTTCGCTCAATCAGTCTGGGAGACTGATTGAGGTTATAAATCAGACAAGCTCAGCTTGCATCTCATTTCGAGTTAACGACGTAATAAAAGATAAACGAAATGACTAGTTCACGATTGAAGGTCGTGTGTGCTTCTACGATTGAAGGTCGTTTGAGCAGTATTCATTATAACATGCTTGGTTGGAGAAGACAAGAAAGAGGCTGATAATCTGCCAACCTCTGGTTTTATTGATAAAAACTTTAGTCATCATCGTCTCTATAAAAAAATATTTTCTATACACTCTTGATAATACCAAAAATTAATGCCAATATCATACCAAGAGCTATAATAATAGAATTTATTAGATTTATTTTAGTATATCCAATCACTAGTCCAATAATTTGGACTAGTAGACATGCTTAGATATAATAAAAAAATGACAAAAAAATGAATCTCACCAATTCCTGCAAAAAAAATGTTTCATTTTAAATATCCCAATTTTACCTTTTCATCTTAATAATCTACTAACAACTCTATTGACTTCTCTTTTTTTGAAAAAAATCTTGATAGCAAATTTGCTCCACTTAATGCCACTAAGATTTCAATGGGCAAAAAAATAGTAATCCCATATCAAATGAGAAATTAGCAAGGATAGAAATAGTATACAATCAATATAACTATTCTTAAAATATTCTGTAATTACATAATACAGAAATGCCACAACCACTGAAATTAAAAACAACCATCATAATACTATTATCCTGTCCTTCTCACTAACTCTATTTCCAAAATTTCATTTTTTGGGGGACTTAGTAATGAAATTACAATTAACAACACACCTAAAATAAATAAAAAAATATCTCCCAAACTTTATTATCAGTTTTAATAAAGATACCATATCTATCTCATTTCTTATTTTTTTAAATAATTCATACTCTTTTTTTCTCTGATAAAGGGAAGTGAGAAATTAGAAAAAAATTAGTAAACTTGAAAAATAGGTATCCATCTTTTTGGATTTCTAAAACATAGCCTAAAAATAAATAGACAATCAAATCTAGTACAAAAAAAGAGAAAAATATCCTCCTTTTCATTATCTCACTTGTCTTAAAGATTCTGTTTAATAGAATCTTTATCGTAGTATCTACACAAATTTTTTTATCAAAAAAAGATAAGAGTCAATACACAATTATCAACTGTACCATGAAGAATAAATGGAAATATAGTTAATATAAAACTAGAAATTTCTAAATATTTTTATCCAAGGAGATTGAGACATCTTACTTTTTAAACTGACTGATTTTTCCTATACTCGCTAGCTAATCTAATATCAAAATCTTTACCAATTATATTAAAGATTAAGAACTCCAGGATAAAAAAATACTTATTAATACAATATAAGTAGAAACGTTTCTTGAGAAATATTTATTGATTAAAATCGGGAAAATCATTAACAGAATTGAGTTTATAGCCAGACAAATGGATACTATTTTTATTCTTCACAGAATATAGAGGTAGCGATACTATTGAATAGAGAAACGCTAAAAAAAGAAGCAAGAAATACTCAGTGCTGCTAATTAGCGGCGCCCTTAATGATAAAAAAATAGATAGCCCCCCCCACACGATGATATGCGCTTTACGAATTGACTCTAGATTACTCATTCTTCTTCCTCTTATCTTTAGTTCCATTTTTAAACTATGTCAACCTTTTTCACAACTTTATTTCGACTTTCTTTTTTTACTTTTTTTACATTGCTATGATACAATATTTTTTTAATAGAAATTTTATTGTTTGTTAACTTTTTTTCACGAACAAGGAGGAAAAATCATGCGTTATGATTTTCGGAAAGGTCTATAAAGAAATACGTGAGTCAAAGGGGCTGACCCAAGAAGAGGTCTGTGGGGGTGTTCTCTCAAGAACCAGCTTATCAAAAATCGAAAGTGGCAAAACAACCCCAAAATATGAAAATATGGAATTTCTTCTCCGGCAAATCAATATGAGTTTTGAAGAGTTCGAATATATTTGCCATCTCTATCAGCCGAATCAACGAACAAAAATCATGCAAACTTATCTCAATATGGGCTCAATCTTAGGGACTAGTGAACTCGAAAAACTATTTCAAAAATGCCAAGACTATCTCAAAACCCACCACGACCTTCCTATAGAGGAAATCAGCGACATGCTTGAAGTTGTCATTTATATCCGTCAACACGGGACAGGGAACTATCAGACCACGCAGAACAGGTTGTCAAGAAACTTTGGAGGAAAATTGAAAAACAAGATATTTGGTATGAGAGTGACTTAAAAATCCTTAATACCATCCTTTTCAGTTTTCCCATTGAATACCTCCACCTCATTACTGAAAAAATCTTGCAACGCCTTGAAATCTATAAAAACTATCAACATTTATATGGCTTGCGAATGACAATTCTACTCAACCTTTCCACACTCTATCTATACAATCAAGATAAAAATATGTGTCAACAGATCTGCTACACTTTACTAGAGGATGCTAAGAAAAAGAAAAGATACGATAATTTAGCGATCGCCTATGTTCGAATCAGGTATTTGCAGCGATGATGCTAAACTTTGATTCAAAAAAAGGGTTCTCCCTTCTGGAGCTAACCAATGAAACCTCCATGCTATCTCATCTCCAAAAAGAAGTAGAGACCTATTCTCAACCGAAGGAAATATAAAAAAGTCGAGGGATTTCCTCGACCTTTTCATATTATTCTGTTCGTTATTTCTTAATACCAACCGTTGTTAAGCCAGAAGTTCTTAGCAGCTGTCCATGAACCGTAACGTCCAGCAACATAAGCATCTGCTACACGTTCTTGGTTTTCAGCTGAGTAGTCGCCGTTCAAGTATGAATCTGTCAATTGGTAACGTCCGATGTAACGTCCGTTTGTAGCTGTGTAGCTACCGCCTGATTCTTTTTGAGCGATCCATTCTTTAGCTTCTGCTTCAGATCCGCTGACTGTTGCTGCTGGTGCACTGTAGCTTTCTTGTGCTGCCGGTGCTACTGGAGCTGTTGCTGCTGGTGCACTATAACTTTCTTCAGTTGCTGGAGTTTCTTCGACAACTTCAGTCGCTTCAGGAGTTGCTGAACTTGCCTCAACTTCTACTGTTGCTGCTGCAGCGGCTGCTACCGTTGAAGGCTCTTGAGTTGCTGGTGCTTCACCGTTGATAACTAAAACTTGATCAACGAAGATAAGGTCAACATTTTTAATGTTGTTGAGTTTAGCTAATTTTTTTCAACTGTTGTGTTGTAAGTTTCTGCAATCTCTGAAAAGAGTATCTCCAGGTTTTACCGTATATACTGTTCTTTCTTGAGCAAATGTAAGTGTTGGTGCTAGGAAAGTAAGCAAGGCTACAAATCCTACAAAACCAGATTTAATTTTTATTCATTTAAAAAGGTTCTCCTTCTTTCTGATAATACTATCTTACCTTAGAAATATTACTATTTCTTAACATTTTTGTGTAGAAATGTTACAAGACTGTGTTTTATTTACCTATAAATAGCCTTTTTTTGTCATAAAAGCCACTACTTTCTACTATTTAAATGTATTTAAGATATTTCATCGGGGATTTGAGCCAAGGTCAGCAATCTTTGATATAATAGAAGCAAGAATTTTTTTAAGGGGAAACAGATGCAATCACTTCGTTTTCAATCTGTCTTTGATATTATTGGGCCAGTCATGATTGGGCCATCTAGTAGTCATACAGCAGGAGCTGTGCGTATCGGGAAAATCGTCTCTTCTATCTTTGACGATACTCCAACCGAGGTCGAATTTCAGCTTTTTAATTCTTTTGCAAAAACCTATCGCGGACACGGAACAGACCTTGCTCTTGTCGCTGGTATTTTGGGAATGGATACAGATGATCCAGAAATCCCAAATAGTTTAGAGATCGCCCACAAGCGTGGCATCAAAATAGTCTGGACTATCCAGAAAGACAGTAATGCCCCTCATCCTAACACAACCAAGATTACGATTAAAAATGCTAAAAAGAGTATTAGCGTAACAGGTATTTCTATCGGGGGTGGAAACATTCAGGTTACCGAGCTTAATGGTTTTGCTGTTTCCCTTAACATGAATACTCCTACCATCATCATCGTTCATCAGGATGTTCCTGGTATGATTGCCCACGTAACTGAAGCCTTGTCTCGCTACGGTATCAACATTGCTCAGATGAATGTAACCCGAGAAAAAGCTGGAGAAAAGGCTATTATGATTATCGAAGTTGATAGTCGTAATTGTGAACAATCCATCGAAGAAATTCGTAAAATTCCTCATTTGCATAATGTCAATTTCTTTCAATAGGAGGAAGTATGTTTTATTCTATCAAAGAGTTAGTCGAGCAGGCTGATTTAGATTTCCAGGGTAATGTTGCCGAACTGATGATCAGCACAGAAAATGAATTAACTGGTCGTTGTCGCAATGAAGTTTTGCTCCTCATGGAGCGCAACCTAGAAGTCATGAAAGCTTCTGTCGAGTTCGGTCTCAATGAAAACAAATCTCGTAGCGGGTTGACCGGTGGAGATGCCGCCAAACTTGACCACTATATCCAAAAAGGCAACACTTTATCTGACTTAACGGTCTTATCTGCTGCACGTAATGCTATTGCTGTCAATGAGCACAATGCCAAGATGGGTCTTGTGTGTGCGACACCGACCGCAGGAAGTGCAGGTTGTCTCCCTGCAGTTCTCACATCTGCTATTCAAAAGTTAGATTTAACACATGAACAACAACTAGATTTTCTATTTGCAGCAGGAGCCTTTGGACTAGTCATCGCCAACAATGCTTCCATTTCTGGAGCTGAGGGAGGCTGTCAAGCAGAAGTCGGTTCAGCCTCTGCCATGAGTGCTGCTGCCCTAACCTTAGCTGCCGGGGGGAAGTCCTTACCAAGCAAGTCAGGCCATTGCCTTTGTCATCAAAAATATGCTTGGTCTCATCTGTGACCCAGTTGCAGGCTTGGTTGAAGTTCCCTGCGTTAAACGTAACGCCATGGGAGCTAGCTTTGCCTTTATAGCAGCTGATATGGCCTTGGCCGGTATCGAGTCGAAAATCCCTGTCGACGAAGTTATTGATGCCATGTACCAAGTAGGTTCTAGCCTCCCAACTGCCTTCCGTGAAACTGCTGAAGGTGGACTTGCTGCTACACCAACAGGCCGTCGCCTGCAAAAAGAAATCTTCGGCGACTAATCTCAAGACCACTAGGAGAATCTATGTCATCTCTATCAGCCATATTTTTCGATTTGGATGGAACCCTTGTTGATAGTTCCATCGGAATCCATAATGCCTTTAGCTACACTTTTGACCAACTTGGAGTCCCCAGCCCTGATGCCAAAACCATCCGTAGCTTTATGGGACCTCCCCTAGAAGTTAGCTTCGCGACCTGTCTCCCAGAGGAAGAGATTGACTTAGCTATCCAGATATACCGCTCCTACTACAAAGAAAAGGGCGTTTACGAAGCTCAATTATTCCCACATATCAAAGAATTACTTTCAGAACTAGTCAAGGACTATCCCCTCTATATCACAACTACGAAAAATACGCCTATTGCACTAACAATGACTCAAAACTTTGAGATTGATCACTTCTTTGATGGCATCTACGGTTCAAGTCCTCAAGCCCTGCACAAGGCAGATGTCATTCATCAGACTTTAAACAATCATCAATTAGAGCCAGAGCAGGTTGTCATTATCGGAGATACCAAGTTTGATATGATTGGCGCTCAGGAAACAGGGATTAAAAAATTGGCTGTTACCTGGGGATTCGGCGAACAAGCTGAACTTCTAAGTTACCAGCCTGACTGGGTTGCTCATCAAGTAGAGGATATTTTAAATCACTTGCAAAAGAAGGCCTAAGAAAAGACTCCCAAGTTAGAAGCCTAAACTCGGGAGTCTTATTTTGTTATGACTAAATAGTATCCACTAAAACAGCTCTTTTGTTTCATTTAATCAAAATGCGGAGCTTCATCTTGAACTTCTCTTGTTTCATCAGTTGTTGGTGCATCTAATTCCTTTGTAGGAAAAGCTAACAAGATTAAAAGGATAACACCATCCAGCGAAAGCACAGGAAGAAAGATAAAACCACTGAAGATAGCTAGCAGTGGAATCAATTCGAAAAAAATGAAAGCCCAATGGAGGCCCGCATCACGTAAACGACGAACTTTTAGAGCAAGACTAGGAATAAATAACACCATAAACAAAATGATATAAAGACTTAAGAAAGCTACGCCTGAAATTGGGTCTATTTCTTTTCCGGTATTCAAAATCATTTCAAAATAGATAATATAAAGTGGGATGCAAAAAATATTATTTATCAACCAAACCCACCAGAAATCGGAACGTGTTGAACGACCTGAAAAATCTAAAAAGCCTTTGAAAAAATTCTTATAAGCTTGAATCATAACCTACTCCTTTGTTATTGTTTTTTATCGTTTAGGATTCTTAATACGATTAGTAGGGCAACTGTGAAAAGATATAAAATACTCCCAGATCTTAAATTTAGACCTGGGAGTATTTTGAAGAACTAGCTTTACAGCCTAATAGATCTTATCAGCTAGATATCCTTTAACAAATTTATTTTAGTTCTTGTCTATTTCTTCAAAAGGTGAGACTTCTTGAGCTTCAACCGCTTCAATTGCCTCTACAACTTCTACAGCTTCCTCAGTTTGAACTTCTTTTACTTGGTTCATAACTGGAGTTGCTTCTTCCTTTGTTGGCATAGCCAAAAGTACTAGAAGAACAATACTACCCAGTGGAATGAATAAAATAAAGATAAGCGCCCAGTGGAAACCAGCATCACGAAGGCGACGAACCATCAAAGCAAGTGACGGCAAGAAAATTGCTAGACCAAAAATAAAATAGATAATAGCGATAAAGCCCAAAGTAATAAGAGCACTCTCATTTCGTGAGTTAGCCAGAGCATTTCCATATGATAAGAAGAAAGGAATATAAAGAATCATATTTCCAAGCCAAACCCACCAGTATTCTGAACGAGTTGAACGGCCTGCAAAATCTACATAGCCTTTAAAGAAACTTTTATAAGCGTTAATCATAAGACACTCCCTTTTATTGTTATTTGTTATATTTTACCATATCTGTTCACTTAGAGCAAATATGTTCAAAATCACCTAGAAATCCCTCTAAATATAGAAAAAAGATATTACCTGTCGCCTCCACTTAAAGAAGATTTGACGGATAATACCTTATTTTTATATTTAATCCACATGAGTTGTTTCATTAGCAAAGCCAATAATAGCTCTCTTTAATTCGGTTCCTCGCAATGTACGGAATTCCTCAATTTTTGATCAATTGTTTCTAGAGGCATAACATTAACCTTACCGACAAAAATCTTATCCATGACTTGATTTTCTACTAACTCAGTCGATACTAGCAATTCTTCGTAGAGCTTTTCTCCTGGACGAATTCCGACTTCTACAATTGGAATTTCACTTTCAGTATGACCACTTAGAAGAACCATCTTCTTAGCCAAATCATAAATGCGTACAGGTTTACCCATATCCAGGATAAAGACTTCTCCATCCTTAGCATAAGCACCCGCATGAATCACCAAACGACTAGCTTCTGGAATAGTCATAAAGTAACGAGTCATTCGGAAATCTGTAACTGTTACAGGCCCACCTTCTGCAATCTGACGCTCAAAGACAGGAATTACACTCCCACGGCTACCGAGTACGTTACCGAAACGCACCGCACAGTAGGTAGATTGGCTACGTTGATTAAATCCAGTGACAATCAACTCAGCTACACGTTTGGTTGCTCCCATTACATTCGGTGGATTGACGGCCTTATCAGTTGAAATCATAACCATTTTTGGCACTTTCGCTGCATCAACTGCCTTGGCAACATTATAAGTTCCAAGGATATTATTCTTAAAGGCTTCTTTTGGATTACGCTCCATCATCGGAACATGTTTGTGGGCTGCAGCGTGATAAACAATAGCTGGTTCGTACTGTTCAAATACTTGAAGTAGACGCTCATAATCTTGAATATCTGCAATAACTGGAACAAAGTCAATTCCTTGGAAACTACGAATCAATTCATGATAGATGAGATAAATGGAATTTTCCCCATGTCCCAACAAGATCACACGCTCTGGATTGAAACGACTTATCTGGCGACAGATTTCTGAACCGATTGACCCTCCTGCACCAGTGACCAAGATGGTCTTATTATTGATTTCTCCTCCGATACGTGATTCATCCAAGCGAATTTCTTGTCTTCCCAGCAAGTCTGCAAGATCCAGTTTTTGGAAACTACCGACCGATGGATCAAGTCCTTGTACAACCGACTCAACTCGAGGCATCTTGAAGCACTTGACATTAAGTTGGTTACACATTTGCAAGATTCGTTCGTACTCTGATGGATCTAGAGAAGGAATCGCAACAATTACTTTTTCAACTCTGTAACGTTTGGCAAGTTCTGGTAATTCATTATAAGAGCCGAGAACTGGGACTTTCCCAAGTTTTTGCCCTTTTTTCTTTTCATCATTGTCCAAAATACCGACTAACTCCAAATCACTAGTAGGATGTTGGTAACTATTCATGAAGAGGGCACCACCGTCTCCCGCACCAATTAAGAAGGTCCGACGGTGTTCTCCATCTCCAGTCCCCTTCTTACGTCTAGAATAGATAAGCTGCCAAGTGATACGAGGGAAGAGAATCAAGAAGGTTGTTAGTAAGATAAAGAGGACGATAAAACGGACAGAAAGAGTGGGAGAAAGGCATAGCAAATCACATAAGACAAGACACTGCTGACACTTACTCCGATGAAAATCTTCATGTAGTCCGTAATCTTGCTATAACGGCTAATGCTGGCATTGAGACCCCAAAAACCAATCATAATCTGGTAGAAAAGGAAGGTTAAGGCCGTGTAAATCACATAGTCTATCGGTGTTGGATTAATCAAGCCATAAAACAAGATGTAGGACACGATAATTGATAGAACCATACTGGTAATATCAAAAAATCCCCAAAAAACTTGTTTTTGTTGTTTATTTAATACTTCAACCAGATCAATTATATAATCTGTCATTTTTTTATTCATGTGAATGGTATCCTCCTACGCAAAATCACATTTTCTAGTAATCTTCAGATAAATTTTTAAAATCTAATTGGCTTCAATTACTTGCTTTTTCTTAGAAGTTTTAAAAATATAAACTGTCGCACAAATCCTGGACATAGGGCAACGACAACCTGGATTAAGACACTTTTCAGATATTCTCCATAGGAAATCTGTCCACGCGCGTGCATTCTTTGACGTGCCTGACGATAGAGCTTGAGATAGCGAAGCCCTCCACGGCGTTCAAACATCCCCGCTCCCACGCGCACCTTACAAAGAATCTGATCCACATTTCCAGTTCGAGCTCCAGCACTAATCATATTGAGCCAGAGAAGATCATCTTCCATATAAAGGCCATCTTCATAGTTGCCTGCTTTTAAAACCATCTCTTTTTTTGAACATGACCGTCATGTGATTGAAGGCACTTCTCATACGTTGATAGGCGATTATCTCTTCGTGCTTTATAGGAACGCGACGATAGGACACGATTTCATCAGGTTGGTCAATAAATTCTGCGATGTGACCACCCAACAAATCCAAGTTCTCTGTTTCCATCAGATTGAACTGTTTCTCAAATCGGTCTTCAACGGCGATGTCATCTGTATCCATACGAGCAATGACATCATACTGGCACTGTAAGACACCATACTGAAGCGCCAAGCCCAATCCACGATTTTGTTCTAGTGGGCATCGTTTAATCGGAATCGTTGACTGTGCTGTCAATTTTTCCAAAACTTGATAGAGTTCAGGTGTCAAGGGACCGTCTTCAACGAGAACCACTTCACTGGGTTTAAGCGTTTGATTTAAGATACTCTCAACCGCCTCTTCTAGAAAGACGGGATTTCTTTGATATAAACTGACATCAAGACGCTAAATTTCCGATTTTCAGACACAGTTTTTCTCCAATTTATAGATTTTCTTTCACTATTTTATCACAAATTTCTCTACTTTCCTATCTTTATTTGAATACTGGGAAAAATCTAGTAAATAGTTTCAGGTGTTTTCAGTTTCAAATTCCCACTACCAAAGAAAGCTTCCCTTGTTCCAGCTTGACATCTCCTACAAAAAAACTTAAAATAAGCTGTTATTAAAATCGTCTTATCGAGGTTCACATGAAAAAACGGTCACTCTTTTTTGTTCTGGGGATTATCCTAGTCGGAACGGTCCTGCGTTCTCCATTCACCGCTTTACCAACAATCCTGGGAGACATTGCCCAAGGTTTAGGAGTTGAAGTCAGCTCACTTGGTGTTTTGACCAGCCTTCCTCTCTTAATGTTTGCTCTTTTCTCCTCTTTTGCGACTCGTTTAGCTCAAAACATTGGACTTGAGCATCTTTTTACCTATAGTCTTATCGTATTGACCATCGGTTCAGTGATTCGTATCTTTAATCTTCCTCTACTCTATCTAGGGACTTTACTTGTCGGAGCAAGTATTGCGATCTTTAACGTGCTCCTTCCTAGCGCCATTCAGGTCAATCACCCACAAAAGATTGGCTTTCTGACAACCATCTATGTGACCTCTATGGGGATTACAACGGCTCTTGCTTCCTATCTCTCTGTACCCATTACTCAAGCAAGCTCTTGGAAAGGCTTGATTCTCTGTTTATCCTTGGCCTGCCTACTAACTTTAGTTGTCTGGTTCCCCAATCATCGTCACAATCATTTTCTAAAAGGAAGTGAGAAAAAACAAAAGAAAGAGAATATCTTAAAAAACAAGGAAGTTTGGGCTATTATTGTATTCGGTGGACTTCAGTCCTTACTCTTCTATACCAGTATGACCTGGTTACCTACCATGGCAATCAGTGCTGGCTTATCTCACACAGATGCCGGTCTTTTAGCTTCGATCTTTTCTCTGACTAGTATCCCCTTTTCGATGACTATTCCAAGTTTAACGACTCGTTTGTCCAATCGTCACCGTCAAATCATGCTGACAGTCATCTCTATCGCTGGATTGCTTGGAATTGCCATGCTCTTATACCCGAGCAACAGCTTCCTCTACTGGTTAGTAGCGCATCTCTTGATTGGTACTGCCTGTAGCGCTCTTTTCCCTTATCTCATGGTTTGCTTCTCCATCAAAACAAGCTCGCCTGAAAAGACAGCCCAATTGTCTGGACTTGCCCAGACCGGCGGCTACATTTTGGCAGCCATTGGCCCAGCCCTCTTTGGTTACAGCTTTGACATGTTCCATTCCTGGATTCCAGCTGTTATTACCCTCCTAGTCATTGATATCATCATGACGGTCGCCCTCTTTATGGTGGATAAAACTGAAAAAATCCTCTAAAAAGGTTTTAGAATTTACCACAGATAAACACACTTTTCAAGCCAGACTGAGTCTGGTTTTTTTGAATTTTCACAACATTTTACAAAGTATAGATTTACCAAGCATACTACTCTTACTATGCGCAAAAATGATATAATAAACTTCGGTTACAATTTATTAGGAGTAGCACTGTTTGGGTACATAAAAGGTTATTACTTTGGGAATTGATAGTTGAAGCGATGCTAAAGTTGAAATTATAAACGTCTACATTTATAATTGTTTTAACACCATTAAGAAATTTTGATTAGATAAAAAATCTCGATTAACCAAGGACCATTGAATCATATAAGGAGAAATTTATATGCTAGCAAAAGCAGGGGACGTCTATTGTGTTTACAATTTCCATCTAAAAAAATACACAGCTTGTCAGATAACCAAGATAGAAGAGGAGGAGAAAAAGCCGCAGGCTGTCCTACTGTCTTTAGACTGGTCAGGAAAACAACCTCTTAGAGAAGAAGAACTATCTTCTTTGAAGCCACTCTATATAGATTTTATGTACTGGGAAAGAAACTTACATCTCAGTAATGTTGATATTCATGTACCGTCACATTATATTTTTATTGGTAATACAACACCATTAACAACCGAAAGCACAAACACATATGCTATGTTTTGGGGGAATGGTTACGATATTTATAGGCAACTGAAATGGCAAGAAATACCAAAAGAAAAAAGAGATTTATTTAAGAAAGCAGATAAAAGCAAGGAAAAAGTTTCATTTACAGGAAATGAGTGCCGTATTTCTAAACACAATATCAATGACGAGTGGACGCCTTTTGAAGACGCATTAGAATTAAAAGTCTTCCCTTGTTTATCTAAGTTGACATTAACGAGATGGCACAAAAATATATATGAGTATTTGCAGTCAACTCCTTTTATTACAGAACTAGTTCTTAAAAATCATGGACAAACAAAACTGGATTTTTCTAAGACATCCATACATCGGCTTTCCATTGATTTGACAGGCGTAGAGGAACTTAGATTGAACGATGATTTGGAGGAGCTAGTCTTATTAGGAGACATGAGCGACAATTGTCAAATACTTGTAAAGGACCATGGAGCCAGCTTACGATTACAACTTGATAGTTCTCTACCTAAGGCACTGGGATTAAAAGATTTAGGAGCCATCCATTGTTCTAACATCCTTGAAATAGACTTTGCACAAATCTTGAATAACTATCCAAGGCTTAGGGAATTAAGATTGTGGGGGAAACCTGGTCATATTCTCAATTTCCATAAATTATCAGAGTTCAAAGAGTTAGTCAATTTTTCCACTGTTGATTTGTTTGGCTTTACTGCAGAGGATATTCCCAAACCAGAAGATTTACCTCGATTAAGCATGTTTTGGATGAGCAGCTTACCAGAAGAGGCCGCTAAAGTAGCCAAAAAATATTATAAAAAACAGCAGGACAAGGGACTGAATCTTTGGATAACAAAACCGAGAAAAGCTGAATGGCTAGCTCAAAACCTAGACAATCCATTTCGCTCATGGGATGGACAAGAGAATATTTCAACCGCAAACGCAAAAAAAGCAGCCTCTCTATATAGAAAGACTAGAGCAAGTGTTAGAAAGCTTCTAGAAAACCCCAACGAGGACACTATGGAACACATAGAAGCCCTCATAAGAGAATATACTCAAGGTTTCAATAAAATGGACAAGCGTAACTGTTTTATTGAAACAATCGAGAGAGAGGATATCTATGATGCCCTGGTCGAGATCTTAGATTTACTACCTGAAGATTTAGGGATGGACAAAGAAAAATTTATAGAAATCTTTGATGAGCTAAAAGATTTTTAAATGAGAAGCCTTTCTAGTTCATTCTTGAAACGGAGATTATCATGACTAACTTTATACAGACTATCACAGTAGAAAATCGGCAGGTCGACAAAGAAAATTACTTTACAATTGGCTACTCTCCAGAGATAGAAAACATCTTTACTGTGTGTTTATATTTCTTGGATTGCTGGTTACGAACGCTATTACGAGTTAGATGACGAAGATTTGGCTCTCTTTGAAAGCAAACGAGAAGAATTTCTCAAAAAATATGAAAAAGAAATCAAGGCTTATCGGACTGAAAGATTGATTGGTTCTGGGGCTCTGAGGGATTACAATTTTAGTTCTTTGCCTGAGAATATCCTAAAAAACTTGGATAGCTATCCTCCATTTAATGGATATGTCTATCAAAACGGCATCCTCTGTGCCAGAAATCAAGATTGAAGACAAGTATTTTTATCTTCCGCCCATTTATGATGAGGATTACAGATAAGCATTGCCTCAAAGTAATGCAAAAACAGCCTC
>BNJT01000944.1_pt1 | contig 13814 bp, 10 predicted proteins | sample 8540491 | NCBI WGS metagenome assembly BNJT01 (sample SAMD00202455, study PRJDB9452) | human saliva metagenome | host: Homo sapiens
GAGCCAGTGGTCCACTCCGGAAAGTGGACCACTGGCTCACGCGGAATCGGCGATTTCCTCCCTTTTCCGGCTAAATCAAAGGAGCCAGTGGTCCACTCTGGAGAGTGGACCACTGGCTCACGCGAAATCGGCGATTTCTCCTATTTTCCGGCAAAAAGCACTAGGCAGCCTCTTCCGCATCACGGTAGGCCCGGGACTTGAGGAAGGAGCGTCGCCAGAGCCAGGAGAGGGCCAGACCTAGTAAGCCTAGCAAGAAGAATAAGGTCGGCAGGACGACTTGCGTCAGGAGTAATTCTCCTTGGATGTTACTGAATCTCAAGAAGACGGCATTTACCCAGCCAAAAATCAAATGTGACAATAGATGAATGACATAGAGGACGTCCATAATGACGACGGCACCTATAAAGCGGAGAGACTTTTGGCCGAACCCTTCTGACAATAGGGACCACTTGAAGGGCAAAAAAACACTGCGAAGACCAGTAGCGATATAAGGCCTTTAGGCTTGATTGACCCCGGCGTCAATAGGAAGCTTATGGCCAGCAAGCCGGCCAATAACATGGCTTTTGTGAGTATATAAAATAGTTTATAGCGTGAACGTTGCTTGCGCCCTTGCTCTTGAATGGAAGAAAATTGCTTGGTCATGATATTACTCCTTTGTTAAGGTAGCCAGGGTGTGCTCTAAGAGCCCTACCGCTAACGCCGCTTTAAGAAATTACTAGTCTGATTATAGCAAATCTTAGCACAAGAGGTAAATGCAGAATTGCTTCATTAAGCGAGAAGTTGCCCTGGCATCCACCCCGATGCCGTCAACGTCTACGATGAAGTTGCCTGCGCTAGCGGCGCCCTTCAGCCACGACTTGGTCTGGAGCCTGCTGGATTATCTGGAAGTCATTCCTAAGCAGGGAAATTAGTCTGACTCTTTGAACTCTTTTCATATTACTGCATAAAAAACCAGAGATATAACATTATCTCTGGGGGTTTTTTTCATTTTATCGCGAAGCCTTATGTACTCTTGTCGACATTAGTTTCGTTTTAAGGAATTAAGATGACTAGCAATATTATCTGGGTCAGGAAATATCGTAGCTTGATTAATTTTTAGCAGCTTCAGGGTCTCTAAGAATTCACTACTTTTATTTATCTCAACAATTATATCAGGATAGATATCCTGATAAGTATCTTTGACATGAGTTTCAAAACCACACTGGTATATAAATGCTCCGCTCTGCGTCTTCATTCTGTCATATAGTACTGTTGGTCTATAAATTGTATTAGGAATCCTAGGTGGTTTAGAAGATTCGTAAACGGAATACTTAAACTCGAATCTATTCTTATTCATAAAATTATTTAGTAAGAAAAAATACCAAGGAGCATATAAATAGTCTCCTTGATCCCACTTATTATTTGACTCCTCTATGCACTCTTCACTAAATCCTAGATCCTCATAAAAATCACAAAACTCTTGACAGATTGCCTCTTCTGCTTTTAAACTTTCAAGCAATGAGAACTCATACATATAATCCTTTTCCAAGTTTTCAACATTTCCCTAAATTAACTCTTTTATCTTCGCTGTAATTCTATCATCAGGCATATAATCTTGATAAGCCCTGTATAAGTCTTTCAAATAAGGACGTAAGTCTGCAAACCTTTCGAATTTATTGAATTTATCATACAGTCTTTCTACATCATTTTTATTGCTTCCATACAATATGCTCCAAATATCGTACAGGCCATATTTATCACTGGTTACCTCTGGTGTTATATCTATTGTCTGACTTTCTTTAAATATATATAACACTTGGATCATCTACCCCCTCTTTATCCTTTACAGCAAAATATAGGGCTGATGTTATTTCTATCAAGGGTGTACGAAGCCCGTGATGTTGGCAAAATGCAAGGAAATTCTCCAACTCTAAAGAACTTAGTGATGGGGCCATATACTTGTAATATTCTTTATATTTTCCACAAATGATTCTTTTTGTTGATGGGCTATATATTTCTTGGTATGATAAGACTAACTAAAGAAACGGGATAGACAATACATTTAAGGACGGAAAGCAGTTCCTGGAAGAAAAGGAGCTGATTTTATGACACGCGAAGAAATATGGAAAGATTTTTTTAAGAAAGTAATAGTACCTGTTATTCTGATAGCCATCCTCTTTTATTTTGGAAAAAACATATTTACGCAAAACGGAGAAACAAACTATTTCTATGTATGGCTGTTTTGCGGCGTGCCATTCGGCATTAGAAGAATGTTTTTATGGCTGATTCCGGTAAATCATGACTTCACCGCAACCGTAGGAATATTTGCCGTAAATATCATTGTAGGCGGACTGATTGGCTGCATCGTGATTATATGGCAGCTTCTTGTTGCCGCATGGTATATTCCCCTTACAATATACAGGCTTGTAAAAGAATAAAGTGCAGAAAGAAGTGTTTACATGGAAAAAAGAGAGAAAATTATCCGAAGCTGGTTTGATATGTGGCTCTACAAAGAAAATACGAATATTCAAGATTTGTTTGAAGAAAATGCCGTATACATAGAAAGCTGGGGACCGGAATATCACGGAACAGAAAAAATCAAGCATTGGTTCTATGAATGGAATACTCGCGGAGATGTTCTTAAATGGGAGATTCAAAAGTTCTTTCATAATACGGATCAAACGATTGTCTTTTGGTTTTTTGAATGTGAAATGAAAGACGGTATAAAACAGGGCTTTGACGGAATATCGGCTATAACATGGAGTATGAATGAAAAAATAGTAAAACTTCAGGAATATAGCTGCAATACGGAAAGATATGATCCTTATGCAAATAGTGAAAATCCCGTATTCAGAGATGAATAATCGTTATGGTTCTAAAAAAATAGCGGACACGGCAACCGGAAATTCATGGCTGCCGTGTCCGTTTTTTTCTTTTGGATAATTTTTTTATGTTACGCAGTAAAACCTCATTTTTAAGGGTATAGGTATCAATCCCTGTCTTAAGCTGAAAAAGCTCTTAAAAAAACAAGATTCTACAAAGCATTTATACCCTCTATTTCGTAACAAGGCTACGCTTTTTTTCCTCATACGCTCCGCCGCCTGCTTTCTTGTGATTTTTCTTTCTGCAATCAGGACAATATTTCGCATGATTGGATTTTTGAAGCAAAAAGGGGCACCGCATACTGTACAGCGGCGTTTTTTTCCTCCCTTTTTCCGGCAAAAAAAGCACTAGGCAGCCTCTTCCGCATCACGGTAGGCCTGGGACTTGCGATAGGAGCGCCACCAGAGCCAAGAGAAAGTAAGCGACAGCAGACCTAGGCCCAGTAGGATAGCTGGAAAAAGGAATTTGAAATAAAAACATTAGTCTCTCGGTATTCTGTGACTTTACATAAACAAAGTTCATCCAACTAAACACAAAATGAACAAAAAGGTGTAAGTCATAGAGGGCATCTGATACGACAACGCCCACCAATATCGCGGCTGACTTACGTCCAAAGTGCTCTGATAACAAAACTAACTGTGCAGTGAAGACTAGTGCGAAAAGCACCAAGGGCATCGCTTTAAATTCTTTGATTTCCGCGAGAGCTTGTAGGGCACTTAAGACTATCAGACCAAGGAGAAGCAGATATTTTGTCAGCATATAGAAGGATTTATAGACTAAGCGCTGATTGCGTGGCTTGTCTTCTAGATTAGGCGACACTTCCAATCCTTGAATCAGAAGATAGAGAGAATCACTTGGGCTATCTTCTATTGCGGACCGTTCCGACTCCCAGACTTCCAATGCAGTGCGACGAACTTTTTTAAGGGACATGACTAGCAACAGCATAGATAAAATAGATAAACAAGCGCCTATAACTAATCCAGCTTCCAAGAGTGCGGCATAGATAAGAAGAGCAAAACCTAACCCACCTTCACCATAACCATGGCGACCATTCCTATTAAATATCATAGCAATAATCAAAGCAATATTGACTAAATCCCAGACCATAAGGGCAACATAGGCACCAGACTGGAGGCGGAAGCGTCCGAAGAGAGACATACCTAAGCCAATCAAAGCCGGTAGCACCACCCAAAGCCATATGCCATATCCCGGTCTATACTCCAAAAGTAAATCAGGTATCCACCAGAAAAAAACGTAGATAATCAGCATAGTCAGACGGAAGATAAAGGGAGACATAGTGAGTGAATTTAAAGCCTCTTATGGCTTTGCCAGAAATCCTCGCGAATCTTTCTATCTTTGTCAGAAAGTTGTCTTGTCATTGGAACACCCCTTTATTCAGGCGGCTGGGATAGCACCTCTATCTCTAGCTTCCCTAGCCCCTTAATGGAAAATCATTAACCTAATTATAGCAAATCTTAGTATAGAAGGTAAACGGATTATTTAGAGATTTAGATGATTTCCATGCCTGTGTCAGTCCATTGTTCCGCCTATCCATGGACTGGCTACACAAGGCAGCACCCTTTTTCGAGTCTTTTTCTGCACTTTTATAACCGCGCCAGTCCATCGTTCTGACTATCTATGGACTGGCTACACGGGACAGGCCCCTTTTTTTCGAGGCTTTTCCCGTACTTTATAACCGCACCAGTCCATTGTTCCGCCTATCTATGGACTGGCTTCACGACAGCACTCCGGTTAAACTACCCCTGACTAGCCCTCTTTCTCCGAACAGCCATGTAAGGGCAGCTTCTTCAGTGGATTCTCCTTAAGGTCGTGCCATTTCAGATGAGGATTGACTATGCGATGCTTAGCATTACGGCCTCGCCCTAGGCTCTCAGCATGGTGGACTAGTAGCTTCGCTATCAAATCTCTATTTGCCTTATCTCCAAAAAATTTGATTATTTCTCTTAAGGTAAGATCGACGCCATGGTAAAGAATTGCAAATTCATAGATAGTTCGCAAATATGCGTGTGATTTCCCCTCACGATGGCCACAGTGTAGACAATGACATTTATAGCGTGACTGCTCTGTCATTCGTTCCCCACAATTTTGGCAAAAAATTCCAGTAGCCAACCCTGTTTGTTCAACAGAAGAAAGACTACGCGGCCGATATGGATTTTTGGTATTGGCATGCTCGTAGCACTTGCCAGTACTCAGGTGAAATTGCCTGCGGTTGATAGGATGACAAACGAATCAATAATTCTTGCCAATCCGCTAAAAGTCAGAAAAATTGTCAGGTCTATTTTTCTAATACTATGTCAGGATTTATGAACACTACGAGGGCCTTAATTGGCATTGGCGCAAGCCCCTTAGACTGAAGGAACCTCCGGATATACTGGCGTTGCCGTTGCGCTTGACCCTGTAAATCATTGTCATAAGGATAGCCATTTAATTTACTATGATAGGGTGAATAAGAGAAACGTCCTGAAAAATCTTTACATTCAATTATCACTAATTGATTATTTACCGCTAGGATGGCGTCTATTTGACAACCAGTCGCTGACAACTTGCCTTCCGTAATCCACAAGTCTTTCAGCAAAAAGGCTCCTAACCCAAACTTTTCAATACTAGCATCTAATCGACATTCGCCCGCATAACCTTTTTCCAATCGAGACAGGCGCATAATCTCATCCTCACTTAATACATAGCGTTCTTTAAGCAAGCGCAAAAATGCTAAATCAAAAGAGGCTGCCCTCATCATTAATCCTTCTTTCTAATCAAGTCTACAGAGGAAATACCCTCCCTCTATATATACCCAAACTAGTTGATTTTGCACTAGTCTCTTGGATAAAAGTTTAATGAGAGCTACTAGCTAATGGAAAAATTGAAAATTCTACCTTGCTATCATTTTCTACTAGAGCCAGTCCATTGATCTGGCTATCTATGGACTGGCTCTAAGCATTTTTGGAAAACTAGCGCGATTTGCTCGCTTCTCCATGCAGCCAGTCCATTGTTCTAACTATCTATGGACTGGCTCTAAAGATTTCGGGGAAATTAGCGCGATTTGCTCGCTTCTCCATGCAGCCAGTCCATTGTTCTGTCTATCTATGGACTGGCTCAAAAATAGGCTACTAGCGATCTCATTAAATAGAGAAGCCCAGTGCAATTGACTGGCACCGGGCTCTTATCAAACTAGCTGTCTAGTTATTATTGAGATAATGGTAGAGCGAGTAAGGGACTTCATGCTCTAGTTCCAGGTTCATAGACACTACCGAGACGGGCTTATCGCCTGTTTTCATAATCTCTTGGAGGGCTGAACCCTTCTGATAATGGACCCGCCCCAGATAATAGAAGTCGGTCCCTTCGCTATTGTCCTTCTTAATAAAGAGGTGCATGGCCAGGCCCGTCTCATCGGCATTCATCATTTGTTGAACGTCATTGGATTCCAGGCGTCGCTTGCTCTTGGAGAAATAATGCAACATCTTCTCATTAATGAAGGCATCCTCATACTTGGTCGTATCACTAATCTCATCACTCTTATGATAAGTCACGTAAATCGGCATGGTATTGGTCTCGGCATCGATGAAGTAGCCCCCGATATTCTGCGGCACCACATTAATCTTCCAATTAAGGAGGTGACAGACATCCTTTCGGCTATAGCGCTCACCCAACTTGAAAGGCGAGTCTTGGCTGTCGTCAGCATAGCGCTCTGAGCGCTTCAAGGCCGTCTCCAGCATATCCAGCGTCAGTTCCTTAATGGAGGCATGGCGTAAGAAATTCTGTATGGTCGCATTCAGGCGGAACACCGGCAGCCCAGGTACAATAATGGGCTCGCCAAACTTACCTGCGGCTGTCTGAGCGAAGAAGGACAAATCTAAGAAGCCTTCAATCGACCGACGGATAGCCGGCGATACATCCAGGTTCATTTGCGCTAGAAAGTCATAGAAGCCTTCCTTATCCAGATCGCCTTGCCCTTCCACTAAGCGCTTCATAAGCCAAATCTCATGCGGCCGCTTGCCTGGCAAGAGCTCTTCGCAGATAAATTGCAGGAATTGGTCCAGTTCTTTTGAACTTGGGAAATCAACCTCCTCTTCAAACTTATCAAGGACCTGCCCATAATGCTTGAAGCTTCCTTCGAAGAAAATAATGGGATCCAGGCTGTCTTCCAAGAGGAAGTCCATGAGACGGGGCACCCGGCCCTTGCGGTTACGCATCTCAATATAGGCCTCTTTGAGGTTCTTCATGCTAGACAACTTAGTCTGTTTAATAGAGGAGAAGATCTGCTCACGAGCCACTGCCTCGAAATTAATGGTGGTCATACCGCTCAACTGCTGACGATTGACCAGCTTACGGCGATACTCATCTTTGTTCATGGAACGGTCGCCATATAGAGCGATCGGGATCAGGTAGTTGTTCTTATAATTGCCGATGAAGTCAATAATGGTCACAAATTCCTTGCTGTCATGCTTACGCAAACCACGTCCCAGTTGCTGGATGAAAATGATACTGGACTCAGTATTACGCAGCATAATGACCTGGTTGACACTTGGGATGTCGATCCCCTCATTGAAGATGTCCACGGTCAAATATAATCCAAGTCTCCCGCTTCCAATCTTGCCACCACATCTTGGCGGACTTCCTGAGAATCTTCACCGGTCAGGGCTTGAGTCCGGTAACCTCGTTCATTGAGCTTATGTGACAGCTCATGGGCTTCGTCTTTACGCGAACAGAAGATAAGACCCTTAACAGTCTGCCCGCTGACACCATAATAGGTGACCTTCTCAATCAGGTGATTGACCCGATTATCCGCCACCAATTGGGAGAAGTCGCTAGTCTCATCTAGCAGCTGGCCGTCTAGTTCAATGTCTTTGACCCCATAATACATGAAGGGACAGAGCATATCTTCGTCCAGAGCTTCTTGAAGTCGAATCTCATAGGCCACGTTATAGTCGAAAAGCTCATAAATATTGAAGCCATCCGTCCGCTCTGGCGTTGCCGTCATACCTAGGAGAAAGTCCGGCTTGAAGTGGTCAATCACCTTCTGATAGGTGGCCGCGCCTGCCTTATGGACCTCGTCAATCAGGAGATAGTCGAATAAATCAGGCGCCAATGCCGCCAAGTTAGCATCCCTCGACAAGGTCTGAATGGTAACGAAGACATATTGCTTGTCCGACAGATCCAGGCCTGGCCGGTAGATGCAGGACTTATCCATCTGGAAACCAATGACCCGTTGGAAATCCGACTGAGCCTTGCGCAGAATCTGCTCGCGGTGAACCACGAAAAGCATGCGACGGGGCTTGTATTGCTCCACATCGAAGGCTGACAAATAAGTCTTCCCTGTCCCGGTGGCGCTGACCACTAGAGCACGACGAGCGCCCTTATCACGGACTTGTTGCAGTGAGGCTAGGGCTTTGACCTGCATCTTATTAGGTCGAATGACTTGCGTCTCATAGGTTGCTAGCGGCTCCTTGGTCAGAGGCGCAATGGATTCCTGGGCATGCGGCGTTTGTTGGAAGAGTGGCCGTTGCCAGTCCCGTTCAGGCAGATTATCTCGACCTGGCGTCTCGCCCAACACTGTCAGATCCTTCTGACGAGCCAGATCATATTGATTAATGATGAGCTCGTCCAAGGGCAGGGACGCCTGCCAAAGCTGGTCATATTCCTGATACATCTTCTGTATGAAGTCCCCACTCTCAGCTGAGGTCAACTTAATATTCCATTCATAGTTCTTCTTCAAGGCCGTATAGGTTAAGTTAGAGGAACCTAGTATGACTACATGCCGCTCCCCCTGCTGGAAGAGGTAGCACTTGGCATGCATATTGAGCTCCTCACGAGTCAGGCGCACCTGAACATTGGATAGCTTGAGCAGCTCCCGCATAGCATCCGGATCGTTGAAACCTAGATAGGGCGAAATGAGAATGTAACCTTCTACCCCGCGATCAGCCAGATCCGAGAGTTGGGTCTTAAGCATGGCAATTCCAGCCTTGGAGATAAAGGCCACAGAGAAGTAGAAACGATCACACTTAAGCAGTTCGTCTTGAATAGCGGTGAGGACATGGGCCCCCTTGGCCGGCTTATTAATGAGAATCTGCGGGGCATAGTTGCCATCCGGATAATCATGTCGATGAATGAAGCCATGCTGGAGAGATTTAGTAAGTTGCGATTGAAATAATTGGACACGGTGAGGGCTCCTTTTGTTGGCTTATTACCTATTATTATACGAAAGTCACGCTTGAATAGCAAAATAGCTCTGCTTCTTGCTTGAAGTTTGTAGTTACTATTTTAAGACTTCCTGAGGGATGATTCCCATGAAGTAATCCTCAATAGTATCCCAGAAGAAGTGGGTATAGTTAGTTATCTGTTCATTACGATCTTTCCCTTCCATATCGCGTTCAAACAGGTACTTAAACATTTTAACGCTTAATTCATGCCGTTGATAGACTTCTTCTTGGAAGTCATTATGGTAGGCTGTAGGATTATTAATCGCCTTCTCCATATGATAGATAGAGTTTATGCGGAGGTAAATCTGAGGATTCTTGCCATTTCTAGCTTCATAGGTTAATATTTCTAAGGCCTGGGCGAGACCTAAAACATTCGTTGCAGCACTAAAACGATCAAACCTATCTCGTGAGCGAGCAAAGTAAACCGTTTTTGCTTCCTCCCTTTCTACTACCATCGATTTTGCATTTACCAGTTCTGTAAAGGTGCGAGTAACAAATTCCATATAGTTGTCTGGATGCCCAAGCAACATGTATTTATCGTAAGAAGTAGAGGCTCCTCCTTCACTGCTTATAATTCGGATGATTCGATCGTTTCGATTGGATTGATAGTCTAACATCGAATTGATAAAGCCCTGAGCATACGCTTGAGAAACATATTTATCTAGATGTGTTACCCTTTTCGAGAAGAAATCCCCCATTTCCTTTACTGTAAATCCTTTATTATCTCGAACCCCTTGTATAAAGAATAGCTCAAATAGATTTAGCCATTCATTCAATCTAGCTTCTGCTCTTGATACGCCCTGCTTATGATCTATATAGAAACTGACACTGGTAGCAAAAACCAACTTGCTGACTAAGTCATTCCACCGTTTAAGCGCCAAGTTCTTAGTATAAAGTTCGTACTTAAATTGTGGAAATGACAAATTATCAAACTTATCCTCCCACAGCTTAACTAAATTAAAGCGATAGACGGCTGCATAAGTTGGACTTTTTATATAATGAACCAAATCAAAATAGGCTTTATATAAGTGACTGTTAACAAGCTCTTCAGTGTCTTTCGTTACGAGCACCATGTCGTCGCCGAACAGCGTTCTAGGACGTGCGACAAAGGGAGAGTAATTCAACTTTCTTGTGGATGAAAAGTCTTTTTCAATCATTAACAAAATAGTCTTGATACGGTTATCGATGCTGCTATCGTCTTCCGTTGTTTTTAAGGCATTCCTAAAATCATCCGCACTCACAACTAAATTACGAGCATTCTTCTTAGTTTTATACAAGGAAACGATTTTTCGCATCACTTCTATGAGTTCCCATTTTTTTACAGCACTCATTCCATGAAGCTTCCTAATTTCATTAAAGTCGCTTGGCATATAATCTAACTTGGCTCGACCGACCTCTACTTTTTCATGATCACGAGCCACCCGGCCAATCTCTTGTAAATAATCGACTACATTGCCTGTCATGGCATAATGGTAAACAACATTAATGTCAGATATATCAATCCCCATACCGAAAGCTTTAGTAGCTAGCATAAACTGGATCTCGCCGGATTTGAATCCTAGAAGCATTTCATCCTTCTGTGTCTTCTCTAAGCTACCATAATATACACCGGTTTTCTCTGCTAACTCAGAAAAAGATTCCTTAAGAAAAGAATGAAATGCTCTTAGTAATCTGACGGTTGGAAAATAAACTAGTACTTTATGCTTCTTTTTAGCGGCCTCTTTGATTCTCATAGCTGCTAAGAACCTCTTAATATAGGCCTTATCATTTCCCAATTTACGAACAGTTGCAGATTCCATATTAACGCGTTGAATATCCATCAGAATATCATCACGTTTTACTTTACCTATAAACGTAATCGGCCTTATCATCTTCAAACTATCCAAGGTATCGAGATACATGTTCTCTCTCCCCATAGATCGAAGTAGCCGTGAAGGTCACAACTGGAAACTTGTATTTTTTTACGCAACTTAGCCAGATAGATCCCTAGGTACCAATAATCTGCTCTGAAGCTTTTTACCCCAGGTTGTCACAATGTGTGCCTCATCAATAATGACTAAGCCCACTTGACGTTCCCCAATAAGCGTCTTAATATCTGAGCGATTCTGTAAGGTCTCTGGAGACAAATAGAGCATGTCCACTTCCCCATTTACGACACTTTGAATAATCTCTTCGCGTTTTTGAGGTGTTAAGTTAGAATGGACACTTTTAGCTGACTTTATGCCTCGCGCACTCAAAGAATCTACCTGGTCATTCATTAAACCTATCAATGGCGAAATAATAAGAGTCAGTGGCTTCTTGTCAGGATACTTGTTAGATAAGTACAGGGCTGGAATTTGGAACATAATAGATTTACCAGATCCTGTCGAAGAGGTTATATATACATCGCGAAAATCTGCTTCATCTAAGGCATTGCAAGCTTGTGATACGATCGTATCAATAATCTTCTCTTGAGATACTAGGTCTATTGTCTTATCACCTTGGCGAATGTCTTTATACATCTCAAGATTCTTAAATGAAGTATAGCCCCAGTACTTTTCCAGATAGCGAAGATATTCTTGGCTGTTCGAAATCGGCTCATTTTTCTGTTCTTCTTGCCGTTGAATAAAAGAGATTTCTTCTCCCGATAACCATTTAATGAGGCCCAGTCTATAGGTAAGGTTTGGTGACAATCTTTCATCAGCTAATGCTACTTCAATCGTCTGCTTGCCTTGACGATGCAAAACATAATGTATTAAATCTAAAAAGGCAGTTTCATCATCAAAAAGTTCAAAAGACTGTGAGACATCAGAAGTTTCTAAACTAAAAACTTGAGCCTTATCATAATTTCCGAAATCAAATAAATCGTGATACCTTGCACTATTTGATTCATATTCATGAGGACGGACATAATAAGAATCTGTCGCAGCAGAATAGGTCATACCACCATAAATGTTCAATATATTTTCACTGGATGTGTTGTTATTTATACTTTGATCATCCTCTAGGAAGATCTCCTGATAGCTGCTTTTAGGGTCTGATAAATGATTATCGACAGGATAAAACCCATTGTATAAATTGTTAGTTATAATATGCAGATCAAAGAATAAGTCCAATGTATCTTTGACCAGCAAAAACTCCTCAAAAAACATCCAATAAAAAGGCTCAGTGAGTTCTAGGATATTGGTTGCTTTTCCTAGTATTCTTCTGCTGCATTCATTGAAATCAGCTTTATCTATTGGAAATGTATCCATTCCTTGACAAAAATATTGAGCTTGATACTCCTCAAGCAACATACGGTCCACACCCTTAAAGACTATTAAAGGCTTCTTACTTGAAGAAATAATATCAGAAAGTCTAGCGATGAGTTTACTAATTTCTTGTTCAATTTTCCCAATCAACATAATCTTCTATGTACTCCTTTATCTTTGGATTATATCGCGCCCTACGTTGTAACTTTCTCAATGCTTTAGCTTCAATTTGTCTTATACGCTCCCTAGTCACTCCATAAATCTTACCAACTTCCTCTAGGGTGTATGTTCGCCCATCATGAAAGCCAAACCTATAAAGTATTATCTCGCGTTCCTTATCCGAAAGCTCTGATAAGAGCTTATCAATTTGGTCAGACAGATCCCCATGCAGTATCTCGCCTTCCACTGAGGCCTGCTTATCTGCTACGAATTCTCCCAAAGTTGTGTCTCCGTCAGATTCTCCAACTGGCGAATCAAGGCTTGTTAAATTCCAGAACATGTCTTTATAGTATAGGAGCCGCGCCACTTCTTGTTCCGTCATGTCAAGCTGCTGTGCAATTTCTTTCGTATTGACTTCCCCTTTTTCGAACTCCTGCTCTCGCACCTTCTTAATTATCTTCAAAATCTTCTCTCGAACATGAACAGGTAGTCTGATCAATGTTGAATCATCTGCTATGCCACGGGTAATACTTTGCATGATCCAATGAAAAGCATAAGTGGAGAATTGTGTGCCGTATGAAAGATTGAATTTTTTTGCAGCTTTTATTAAGCCTATTCGTCCATACTGCATCATATCTTCAAAATCAAAATCTGCAGTTGCTAGTTTTCTATAGTGATTAGCGATTTTCCAAACCAATCGCTCGTTTTCTTCAACTAATCTGTTCAGTGTGACAGGATCATTTTTTTGCCTGTATTCTTCGAGCATTATGAGATTACCTCGAAAATCCAAAGTTTCAATATGGACTGACTTCAAGTCTTCAAACTCGGGTAACGAGAGCAAAGCCTCGATATCTAAGTAGTTATCGTCTCCGCTGTCTTCCACGTCTTCCACGTCTTCCACAATGACTAGTTCTGACTTAATTGAATGCTGATCTTTCAGTTCTCCCTTTTTCTCTGCAAGTAGATAAGCCTCAAAAACAGGATTTTTCTTTCTGTTACCCATATTGGAACTATTCATATGCATTACTCCCCCCTCTCATTGTTCGCGAATTCTTTAAATAATTTTGCGTACCATGAATAGTATACAGTATATGCTTCTCATTTAACTTTAGAATTTTTGCTATTTTATTTAGAATTCTTGCTGATCTTAGGCGAATATTTACAAACAAGTTGTTCAACTGTTCTCTATGTTCACAAAAATGCAATCTCCAATAAAAATAGAGCCAATAAAATCGTAAACAGTGGCTTACTTCACCATTTCAAAGGCGAGGTAGCTACTCTTGTAAATTGCTAGCATTCTAGTCTCGCCACGTCGTGTTGGGCCTCCATCGCGACATCGCCACCT
>BNJT01000932.1_pt1 | contig 13781 bp, 16 predicted proteins | sample 8540491 | NCBI WGS metagenome assembly BNJT01 (sample SAMD00202455, study PRJDB9452) | human saliva metagenome | host: Homo sapiens
TACCGCTACCATGACAAGTTGGACAAATACTTTCAGATACGAAGAAACCTTCTGACGACGAATTCGACCAGAACCGTGACAATGCGGACAAGTTTCAACTTTAGAGCCTTTTTCTGCGCCAGAACCCCACAACTATCACAATGGGCAAGGTATTGATTTGAATATCTTTGGTTGTACCTTTACGGCTTCTTCTAGGAATTTCTAAGTCATAACGTAAGTCTTCACCACGAACAACACGCTGACGACCACGTCCACTGCCACCAAAATATCGCCAAGATATCGCCGAACATATCCTGCCAAAATCAGCACCGACCAAAGCCGCGCTGAAACCGCCTGCGCCACCACGCTTGTTCAAAGGCTGCATGACCATATTGATCATGAGTGTTGCTCGTTTTCAGCGCATCGCCTCAGCACTTCATAAGCTTCGTTGATCTCTTTAAATCTTCTGCATCGTTTGCTGCCTTGGTTTTTATCGGAGTGATGTTTAGCGGCTAAACGTTTGTAGGCCCGTTTAATTTCTCGCTCATCCGGCCCCTTTGCTTGCAAACCTAGGACTTCGTAGTAATCGCGTTTTGACATAATTTTTATCTCTAAACCTATTAAAGATTGGTGGGGGGTCCTGTGCCCGCTAAAACATCGGATATTCGGGCGGGCCAGGACCCGCCCTACGAAAATATTGATATTTTAATCAATATTTATTTCATCAAATTTTCTTCCAACGAAAAAGACACTGCCTTGCAAGTTTTCAAAGCCGTGTTTGGCAAGGACTTGGCAAATATCATCATAAGCATTACTTTTATCCTGATAATGGTCTTTGAGGCAATTTGTGTCCATATCGAAGAAAATTAGGTATCTGCTCATTTATTACCTTGATAATTGAGGGTAACTCACCATTGGCCACACAAGCGGTCAGATTTTTGTGATTTTTGTAAAAATAGGTAATATTACTTCGTCATTCAACTATTTTGTTTAATAATTCTATTATTTCATGATTGATTTTCTCAAATCCTTAGGATTGCTCATTGAAGCTTCTTCAATAGTATCTTAAAGTTTGAAAATTTCTTATATTTTATTTATTAAAATAAAATCAAATTTAATTTATAATTCAGTTTAAGTGTCCATTTATATTCATCATCACTTGCCAACCTATTACATAGTAAAGAGGTTTCAAAGCATTTTCCTTTCTGAATTCATAGTAAGAATTTTAGAAAAATCCTCACCAATTCTTAATTTAGTTGCATCATAAGTATTTTGATTATTAAGATAAATTGCAACCATAAACCTAATATAGATAAAATTATTGAAAAGAATTATCTAAAACATTTCTTATTGTTCTTCTAAAAATTGTTTTATTCCACAATAATTTCTATCTTCTTGTTCATCATAGATTTTATCAAAAAGTTTAGATTTTCACATCTGATGATTTTTCAGGTATTTATATTTTCAATGTCACGCTGCATGGCGTATCTACTACGCCCTTGTCGGTCTCTAAGCGAAAGTAGATTATTTGTTGTCTTTCACTTCTTCAAATTACAGCATCTACCGCGCCATCATCTTTTGCTGATGATTGCTGTGGTTGCTCGCCAACAGCTTTGTTGAGCTTTCTTGCTTGCGCTGTTTGCATGAGTGGTTCAGGAGGCTTTGATTACCGCTTCAATTTTCGCTTTCCAATTTCTGCTTTATCTTCTGCCTTTGCCGCTGTTTCAAGCTCAGCGACCGCAGCTTCAATTTCTCTTTAGTCTGCAGCACTCAACGCGTCGCCAGCTTCTGCAATCTGTTTACGTGTTGCGTGAGCAATGCCATCTGCTTTGGTTACGCGCTTGAACAACTTCTTCACATTTACGGTCTGCATCAGCGTTTGCTTCTGCATCACGAACCATTTGTTGGATTTCTTCATCAGATAAACCTGATGATGCCGAATGCGGATTTCAGTGCTCTTTACCCGTGTATCTCGCAGATACGTTGATTACGCCGTTTGCATCGATATCAAATGTTACCTCGATTTGTGGTATACCACGCGGTGCAGGATTAATACCTTTCTAGGGTTGAATTGACCTAAAAGATTTATTGTCTGCTGCACGTTTACGTTCGCCTGAAGAACGTGAATGGTTACCGCACTTTGGTTATCTTCTGCTGTTGAGAACACTTGCGATTTTTGGTTGGAATCGTTGTGTTTTTCTCAATTAAGTGGTCATCACACCGCCCATGGTTTCGATACCAAGTGATAATGGAGTTACGTCTAATAATAGAACGTCTTTTCACATCACCTTTAATACGCCACCTTGAACTGCCGCACCGATTGCCACCGCTTCATCTGGGTTTACGATCTTACGAGCTTTTTACCGAAGAACTCAGCCACTTTTTGTTGTACTAAGTGGCATACGAGTTTGACCACCCATCGAGAATGATATCGTGAATTTTCGCTCACGCATCTACCTGCATCTTTTAATACAGCTTTCAAAGACTCAATTGAGCTTGCTACTAAATCTTCTACTAATGCTTCTAATTTTGCACGAGTGATATTTAATGCTAAAAGTGTTTAGGGCCTGTAGCATCTGCAGTGATGTACGGAAGGTTCACTTCAGTAGATTGAGCTGATGAAAGCTCAATTTTGCTTTCTCTGCTGCTTCTTTTTACGCGTTGTAATGCCATTGGTCATTACGTAAATCAATGTTTTGTTCTTTTTGAACTCATCAATAATGTAATCAATCTACACGGTTATCGAAAGTCTTCACCACTCTAAGTGAGTGTTACCACCGTTGCTAACACTTCGAAAGTTTGTTCGCCATCAAAGTTATCAATTTCGATGATTGAAATATCGAATGTACCACCACCTAAGTCGTAAACTGCGATCACTTGGTTCTCTTTGCTTGAACCTAAACCGAATGCTAACGCAGCCGCTGTTGGTTCATTGATGATACGTTTAACATCTAAACCTGCGATTTTACCCGCATCATTGGTTGCTTGACGTTGTGCATCGTTAAAGATATGCAGGAACAGTAATTACCGCTTCTGTTACAGATTCACCTAAAAATCTTCTGCCGTCATCAATACTCAGCAGAAATTTGTGGCGGCGCTAATTTATCGCCTTTTACATTTACCCACAGCATCACCATTGTCTGCACGACGATTTCGAAAAGGCATAATTTTAATATCGCGTTGAACTTCTTCGCTTTCAAAACGACGACCAATTAAACGTTTAATCGCAAACAATGTATTTTTCAAGTTAGTGATTGCTTGACGTTTTGCTGGCTGACCAACTAAGGTTTCATTATCTGTATAAGCACAATTGAAGGGGTTGTACGTGCACCTTCTGCATTTTCAATTACGCGCGCTTTGTCGCCGTCCATTACTAGCCACACAAGAGTTTGTTGTACCTAAGTCAATACCAATAATTTTTTCCCATTTTGTACCTCTAGTAAAAATTTTAAAATTGGGGGTTGAACTTATAAAACGTCTCAGAAATAGCCTCTATCACAAATATTTTTGAAACATCTACAAGCCCTATTTGTTACGAATTGTAGAGATGGATATTCTTTCGCATTTCAAGAGAAAATTTTTAAAAATTTTTATTTCTTAAAGTGCAGTGATTTCCGTTCTTGTTTTCAAGATAAGTCTCAAATGATGAACTTCAAGGGGAAAACAAAATTTTCAGGCAAGAGGGATTTATGATAAATTTGCGAAAATTTTTACTTTAAAATAGGAAAGAAATAAATGATCAAAAATTGCTGCAGGCGTAGTCGTTGCTCTTGCTGCCGTTTGGGTACAGGGTGCATGGTTTACAGGAAAAAGCTGAAGAAGAATATTTACATCAACTAAAACAGTTGAAATCAAACTATTTGCCAAAACTGAGGTATTAGAAGAAAGTAAAATTTTTATAAAAATATAAAATTTGATAGAGGATTATTTGCCTCTCATATTCAAGATCGAAATAGAAATCCACAGAGCAAATGAAACGATCATTATTCCTTTATCATCAACGCTTTATCACGGTCCTTTGCCCGCTTGATCGAGTGGCGAAAACTGAAATTTCGTTCCAGCCATTTTTCAAGCCAAACCTTGTTAGGAAAAATGACAGCAACTCAGGTAATCTTTGACATCACAAAATCAGAGAAACCGTTACAACTGAAATGTCGCAATGAATTATCCTTAAAGCGGTAATGCTGGAATTAAAACTTGCATCGGGGCAATATCATAATGAGCAATCTAAGGCTAGATTTTGATTGGTCAAATGTCGTATTAAATGTAGATTTAGACAAAATGAACCAAGCAATTATACGCTATCTGTAGATGCATTTAATTCAAATGACCCAAATCATGCAGTTTCAACCGCTTCATCAATTAAAATAAAAGATCTTGTCGCACAAGGCTCACTACAAAGCACAAAAATGGCCATTTATTTATAGTGGAAATATCAATAGTAAAATAGGCTATTTTGAGCAAAATACTCGAATCTGCAGAGACTGAGGAAAAAGCTCTCTCTGATTCAGAAAAACAGCCAAACAAATTTAACTACACAAGTTGAGGTGATCAGTAAATATCATCAATAAAACAAATCTGGATGAATTACATATTAACGGTAAAAACTTTAGGTAAAGTGACCAACAATGTAGAATTCAACCATATTGATGGCAACGCATTACAAGAACTTTAAACATTTTAGTAGCAATAGGCAAAGGCTGATTCAGATATGCCGTTACCTAAACCATTGGTACAAAATTACAACAAGCAGGCATGGCCATTGCAAATAATCAGCCTCAAATTAAATTGCCCCTCTTTCTATTTCTGAGTGAAAAAGGCAAAAGTGGCATTGAGATCTGAACATTGCTTTAGTGCCAAATCCTAAATTTGATTTAATGCGCAGCGACTTATACAAACAATTCAAAAGATTTTTCCGATCAATTTTGATGTGAATAAAGAAACCGCGATTTCATTATTATCTAAATTTGTACCAGAAAATCAAAAACAAGATTTAGTTTACAGAATGGACGAATTAATTGCTGAAGACGAAGCAAATGGCATTATCGTAAAACACCGATAAAACCGTCACATTAACGCTCGCTTTGAAAGAATAACGAATTGAAACTAAATGGTAAGCCAATCCCAGAAGAACAGTTGAAAATGGTACTCTTTATGCTTGTGATGGGGCTTTGGATGATAACAAAAACAGGGCGATAAATTGTCGCCCTGTTTACTACTAAAAGTGCGGTAGAATTCTGTTATCTTTTTAAGCTAAACGTTCTTTTAAATACCCTTCATAATCTGGCACTTCAATTTCACATCTTGTTTCAAATAAACTGAAGTTAACATAAAATCTGCGGAGCTTTGATTAATAGCAGCAGGATATTCCACACTGTTGCAATACATGAGGCTTTCACATCAGGATCATGTGGTGCGGCATTCATTGGATCCCAAAAGAAGATCATCATGTCGATTTTCTTTTCTGCGATTAATCCATAAAGTTGTTGGTCGCCGCCCATCGGACCACTTAATAAAGATTGAATGCTTAAACCTGTTTCTCGTTCTAAAATATGCCCTGTCGTACCTGTTGCATAAAGTATATGAGGCTTAAGTGCCTCTTTGTGTTTTTGCGTCCAATTCAGTAAATGCAGCTATCATGAGCCACAAGCGCAATACGTTTTGTGTTGGGTGAGCGTTCGAGTCGTTATATGCATGATTGATTCCTTTTTGAAATAAGTTTGAAAAACTTTAAAGCAAAGCCTACAGATGCAATGTTTTACTTATGATTTTAATAGGCTTTACAAAGGCGAGAAAAATTACCGCACTTTCAGATTACCGATTAACACAGCACTCAACAGGGATATTTGATGAAAATTTACTATCTTTGTCTCAAAATCTTCTAAAATTTGCAAGATTTGTTAAATGTTTGTAAAAGCAAGCATTTCTGATATTCGTGTTTAGTGTTTACTAAACTAATGTTCATAATTAACAGATAAGGAAAACCATGTCTGAGATTTTAAAAATGACGTTGATCCAATCGAAACTCAAGATTGGTTACAATCATTAGATTCTTTGATTCGTGAAGAAGGCGTAGAGCGTGCACAATATATTATTGAGCAAGTTATCGGCCAAGCACGCACCAACGGTGTTTCATTACCTGACAGGTGTAACGACCGATTATGTCAATACTATCCTGCTTCTGAACGAACCTGCTTATCCAGGTGATCATGCTATTGAGCGTCGTATTCGTTCTGCTGTGCGTTTGAATGCTGTTGCTGGTATTGCGTAGTCAGAAGAAAGATCTTGACTTAGGTGGTCATATCTCAGCTTTCCAATCTGCTGCAACCATGTATGAGTTTGCTATAACCATTCTCAAAGCAGCAACCGAGAAAAACGGTGGTGACTTTAATTTTCTTCCAAGGCCATGCTACTCCTGGTATGTATGCGCGTGCATTCTCTAGAAAGGTCGTTTAACTGAAGAACAAAATGGATAACTTCCGTCAAGAAGCCTTACCGATGGTTTATCTTCATATCCACACCCTAAATTAATGCCTGAATTCTGGCAATTCTCTACGGTTTCTATGGGTTTAGGCCTGTAGAACGCCATCTGCCAAGCGCGTTTCTTGAAAATACTTAGATAACCGTGGCTTAAAAAGATGCCAAAGATCAAAAAGTCTATGCATTCTTAGGCGATGGTGAAATGGATGAAATTGAGTCTAAAGGCGCATTAACTTTGCGGCTCGTAGAAATTAGATAACTTAATCTTTCACTATCAGCTGTCAACACAACGTTTAGACGGCCCCTGTGAATGGTAACGGTAAAATCGTTCCAAGAATTAGAAGGATTATTTACTGGTGCTGGCTGGGAAGTAATCAAAGTATTATGGGGCAGCGACTGGGATAAATTATTCGCGAAAGATACTTCAGGTAAATTAACTCAGTTAATGATGGAAGTGGTTGATGGGTGATTATTTAACCTTTAAATCTAAAGATGGTGCTTATGATCGTGAACACTTCTTCGGTCGTTATCCAGAAACCGCTGCATTAGTTGCAGATATGACTGATGATGAAATTTGGGCATTACGCCGTGGTGCACACGATAGTGAAAAATTATATGCAGCCTATGCAAAAGCACAAAAATGCAACAAAACCAGTTGTGATTTTTAGCGCATCAAGTTAAAGGTTATAAAATTCCTGAAGCGGAAAGTAAAACACCGCTCACCAATCTAAAAATGTCTTACGAGAAGCCTTAAAGGTTTCCGAGACTACTTCGAATTACCATTAACTAGATGAGCAAGTAGAAAAATTAGAATACATTAAATTTGCTGAAGGCACACCTGAATACGAATATTTACATGGTCACCGTAAAGCATTAAACGGCTATGTTCCTGCTCGTCGTACTAAATTTGATGTTGAATATAAAGTTCCTGCATTAGAAGAGTTTAAAAAGCATTATTAGAAGAACAACCTCGTGGTATTTCAACCACCATGGCGTTTACTCGTGCATTAAACATCTTATTAAAAAGATAAAAACATTGGTAAAACTATCGTTCCAATGATTGCTGATGAAGCGCGTACTTTCGGTATGGAAGGTTTATTCCGTCAAGTTGGTATTTATAACCCACATGGTCAAAAACTATGTTCCTTCAGATCGTGACTTGAGTTGCTTACTATCGTGAAGCAAAAAGATGGTCAAGTGCTACAAGAAGGTATCAATGAATTAGGTGCAACCGCATCTTGGTTGCTGACATGAACTCCTACTCTGTCAATAACCAACCAATGATTCCATTCTTCATCTATTACTCTATGTTTGGTTTCCAACGCGTGGGCGATATGATGTGGGCAGCGGGCGACCAATTAGCTCGTGGTTTCATGGTGAGGAGGTACTTCAGGTCGTACAACCCTAAACGGTGAAGGTTTAACACGAAGATGGATCATAGCCATATTCAAGCGGGTATCATTCGAACTGTGTCACTTACGATCCATCATTTGCATTTGAGTTGCATGTAATTATGCAAGACGGTATCAACCGTATGTACGGCGAAAAACAAGAAGATGTATTCTATTACATGACAACATTAAATGAAGTTATGGATCAATCCAGCTATGCCTGCTGTGCAGAAGAAGGTATCCGTAAAGGTTTATATAAATTTTGAAACAGTGGAAGGTAAAAAGGCAAAGGCCACGTTCAATTGTTAGGTTCTGGTGCCATCATGCGTCATGTTCGTGAAGCAGCAAAAATTCTTGCAAAAAGATTACGGTGTGACTTCAGATGTATTTCTCTGCGCCTTCATTCAATGAATTAGCGCGTGAAGGTCATGATGCAGCACGTTGGAACTTATTACACCCAACAGAGACACAACGCGTACCATACGTTGCTCAAGTATTAGCTGATTTACCAACCGTTGCTGTCAACTGACTATGTAAAAGCATACGCAGATCAAATCCGTGCATTCGTACCAAGTCGTCATTACTGCAGTGTTAGGGTACAGATGGTTTCGGTCGTTCAGACAGTCCGTGCGAAACCTACGTGAACACTTTCGAAGTTGATTCACGTTATGTTGTGGTTGCTGCACTTTCTCACTAGCGCAAAGAAGGTACAGTATCTAACCAAGTTGTTGCAGATGCGATTGCGAAATTCGGTTTGAATGTGAGATCGTATCAATCCGCTTTACGCGTAATTGATGAAAAACTGCGGTCAAAAACATCGTGTTTTATGACCGCACTTTAAAAAGGAACAAAAATGTCAAAACAAATTCAAATTCCTGATATTGGTAGTGATGAAGTTACAGTAACAGAAGTCATCGGTAAACGCAGGCGATACCATTTCTGTTGATCAATCTATCATTAACGTTGAAGGTGATAAAGCTTCAATGGAAGTGCCTGCACCAGAGCGGGGGTTGTAAAAGAGGTTTTAGTCAAAGTCGGTGATAAAGTCACAACTGGCACCCCAATGCTCGTATTAGAAGCCGCAGGCGCTGCACTCAGCGGTTGAAGCACCTGCAGCACCGGTAGCTGCTACTGCGCCAACTGCGTCGGCTGTTGTTGAAGTAAACGTACCAGACATCGGTTCTGATGAGGTAAACGTTACTGAAATTATGGTTAAAGTAGGTGATAGTGTTGAAATTGATCAATCAATCATCAATGTTGAAGGCGATAAAGCGTCAATGGAAGTTCCGGCACCAATCGCAGGTGTAGTAAAGAAATTTTAATCAATGTGGCGATAAAGTTTCAACCAGCAAACTCATCATGAAATTTGAAACGGCATCAGCTGCTCCTGTTGCTGCGGCTGCAGCAAACAGCTCAAACAGCTGCACCTGTAGCTGCTCACATCTGCAATTAAAGATGTGAATGTGCCAGATATTGGTGGCGATGAAGTCAATGTGACTGAAATCATGGGTTGCCGTGGGTGATACTGTTTCAGAAGATCAATCATTAATTACCGTTGAAGGTGATAAAGCGTCAATGGAAGTTCCATGCTCCATTCGGCGGTGTAGTAAAGAAATTCTCGTGAAATCGGGTGATAAAGTATCGACTGGTTCATTAATTATGCGCTTTGAGTAGCAGGTGCAGCGCCAGCTGCAGCACCATCTGCTCAGCACCACAAGTTGCATCGCCTGCGCCGGCGGCACAACCTGCGGCTCAATCTGGCAATGTATCTGGCTTAAGCAAGAACAAGTAGTGGCAAGTGCTGGCTGATGCGCATGCTACTCCAGTTATTCGTCGTTGCACGTGAATTTGGCGTAAACTCAGACAAAGTAGGCAATACAGGTCGTGCAGGTCGTATCGTTAAAGAAGATAATACTGAAGCTTGCGTGAAGACCGCCAGCTAAAGCTGATGCTGTCGCAACAGCACAAGCTGCTGGGCAAATGGCGTAGCGGGCGGGTGCTGGCCTAGGCAAACATTACCATGGCCAAAAGTTGATTTCAGTAAACTCGGTGAAGTAGAAGAAGTCGAATTAAGCCGTATCAATAAAATTTCAGGCGTCTAACTTACATCGTAACTGGGTCATGATTCCACACGTACTCCCTTCGACAAAGCAGACATCACGTTTAGCTATCATTCCGTAAAGAACAGAATGCATTAGCAGGAAAACAAAACTTGGTGTGAAAATTACTCCGGTTGTGGCCTCCATTATGAAAGCGGTGGCAAAAAGCATTAGAAGCGTATCCACGTTTCAGCAGCTCAATTACCGAAGATGCTCAACAGCTTATCCTGATATACACGCAGTGGTGTCATGATAGATACACGCAAACGGCTTAGTCGTGCCGGTATTCAAAGAACGTGAACAGAAAAGGCATTATCGAACTTTCGCGTGAATTAATGGAAAGTATCGAAAAGCCCGTGAAGGCAAATTGACGCATCTGATAAGTGCAAAGTGGCTGTTTCACCATTTCAAGTCTTGTGGTAATTGATGGTACAACCCACTTTGCACCAATCGTAAACGCGCCAGAAGTGGCCATCCTTGGTGTGTCTAAATCATCGATGGAGCCTGTATGGAATGGTAAAGAATTTGCGCCACGCTTAATTCTTCCAATGTCGTACCATTCGACCACCGTGTCGTGTGATGGTGCGGATGGTGCACGATGCATCAACTATATCGGTGCTGTATTAGCAGATTTACGCCGCTTTGTGTGTAGACTGCGCCCCTTTCTTCTAATTAGAAGAAAGGGCGTTTCATCAAATCCTTATAATCGCCAAAGTGCGGTCACTATTTTGAACGTTTTACAGGGTAAAATGAGTAAAGAAATTAAAACCAAGTCGTAGTACTTGGTGCTGGCCCACGCAGGTTATTCCGCTGCGTTCCGTTGTGGTTGGAAGCGAAACTGTAATTGGAACGTTATTCAACTCTTGGTGGGGTATGTTTAAATGTAGGTTGTATCCCATCTAAAGCGTTGTTGCACATGTAAAAAGTGATTGAAGAAGCAAAACACGCAAGTAAAAATGGTATTTACTTCTGCGAGCCAAGAATTGATTTAGATGAAGTTCGTGCGGGTAAAGAGAAGCGGTTGTCGCTAAATTAACTGGTGGTCGAAGGCGCAGGCAAAAGCGCGCAAAGTCACTGTGGTTGAAGGCTTAGCCGCATTTATTACTGATCCTAACATCTTTTAGTCGCGCGTGACCGTGATGGGCACCCAACCACACAATCAAATTTGATAACGCTATTATTGCAGCCGTTCTCGCCCAATTGAATTACCATTTATTCCACATGAAGATCCGCGTATGGAACTCAACTGATGCACGGTAAATTAAAAAGAAGTACCTAAAAACTTCTCAATATGGGTGGCGGTATCATCGGTTTAGAAATGGGTACTGGTTTACCACGCATTAGGGTCTCAGAAAATTGAGGTGGTGGAAATGTTCGACCAAGTTATCCCAGCAGCGGATAAAGATGTTGTCAGTGATTTTACACCAAACAAATCGAGAAAAATTCAAGTCATGCTTGAAAACGAAAGTAACCGCTGTTGAAGCCGAAAGATGATGGTATCTACGTTTCAATGGAAGGCAAAGCATGCAACGACACCAAACGTTATGAGATATGGTGTTGTCGCGATCGGTCGCGTACACTCAAATGGCAAATTGATTTGGATGCAGGTAAAGCAGGTGGCGTTGACGTGGATCGATGGTACCATTCACGTTGATAAACACAATGCGTACCAATGTGCCACATATCTCGATGCAATCGGGATATCGTAGCCAGCCAATGTTAGCGCACAAAGGTGCGTTCAATACGAAGGCCACGTTGCTGCAGTAGTCACTGCGGGACAAAAACACTACTTCGATCCGTAAAAGTTATTCCATCAATCGTCTTATACCGCCGAAATCCAGAAGCGGCTTGGGTCGTGAAAACTGAGAAAGAACTGTAAACAAGAAGGTTTAAACTACGAAGTCGCTAAATTCCCCTTGGCAGCATCAGGTTGCAGCTATTGCTTCTGAATGTTCAGAAGGTATGACGAAGTTAATCTTTGATAAAGATACTCATCGTGTACTTGGCGGTGCAATCGTAGGTTCTAACGGTGGTGAATTTTAGGTGAAATTGGTCTTGCCATCGAAATGGGCTGCGATGGAAGATATTGCATTAACCATCCACGCTCACCCAACTACACGAGTCTGTTGGTTTAGCTGCAGAAGTATTTGAAGGCTCAATCACTGACTACACAACTTGATTTAATTAAATCTTCTATCAAATCAATACCTAACTATCCAAAAGAAGGCATTATCTTCCGCATTACTACCCTTTGAAGTTCCAGCAGCTTAAAGCAACAGTAGATCTCGAGTTAGTAGAACAATGTCGCGATAAAGGGAATTACCAGCAAAGTGCTTGGAACTGAATCTCGTGGTTTTATTTTGGCTTCCACCTGTTGCTCCTAGCACTAGGTTTTCTGATCTTTCGAATTAGTACGTAAACCTATTACCATACGCGAGACTTCATTTCTAATCTTATCAATTAGAGCCTATGGTCCAGAATACGTTTGGAAATTCACGTTGATGCAATTTCAGAAGGTGACAATATTTTAATCATTGATGATTTATTAGCAACAGGTGGCACCGTTGAAGCTAAACTGCAGTGGTTCAACGTTTGGGTGGAGCGGTAAAACACGCTGCATTTGTGATTAATTTACCTCCGAATTAGGTGGCGAAAAACGCTTAAATAATTTGGGCGTTGATTGCATACACACTCGTCAATTTGAAAGGTCATTAATTAAGGATTCGATGAGCTATCAAGTCTTAGCCGAAAGTGGCGACCAAAACATTGCTGATGTCGTTGGGCAAGAACACATTATCACGGCATTAGCAAATGGATTAAAAAATAATCGACTACATCACGCTTACCTCTTTTCAGGCACCCGTGGTGTAGGGAAACCTCTATTGCCAGATTATTTGCAAAAGGATTAAATTGCATGGTATAACGGCTACGCCTTGTGGTGAATGTGAAAATTGTAAAGCGATTGAGCAAGGCAATTTCATTGATTTAATTGAAATTGACGCGGCATCCCGCAAAAAGTTGAAGACACGCGCGAATTATTAGATAACGTGCAATATAAACCAGTTGTGGGCAGATTTAAGGTTTACTTAATCGATGAAGTCCATATGCTTCCGTCATTCATTTAATGCGTTGCTCAAGACTTTGGAAGAACCACCAGAATATGTAAAATTCTTACTCGCGACAACGGATCCACAAAATTACCTGTAACCATTCTTTCTCGCTGCTTACAATTTCATCTTAAGGCATTAGATGACCAAATCTCAGCATCTTGCCCATATTTTGACGCAAGAAAATATTCCTTTTGAAGAACCTGCATTAGTTAAACTTGCCAAAGCGGCGCAGGAAGTATTCGTGATAGCTTAAGTTTAACGGATCAAGCCATTGCAATGGGCGACCGACAAGTTACGAATAGTGTTGTAAGTAATATGTTAGGGTTGCTTGACGATAACTATTCTGTTGATATTTTATATGCCTTACATCAAGGCAATGGTGAACTCTTAATGAGAACACTGCAAAGAGTTGCAGATGCGGCAGGTGATTGGGACAAATTACTTGGCGAATATGCGAAAAATTACATCAAATTGCACTCATGCAACTTCTTCCACAAAAATCTTCAGATGACAATGAACATTTTTCATTTTTAGAAACATATCTCTCCAGAAGATGTTCAGTTTTTATCAAGTCATTGTTTCTGGTAGAAAAGACTTATCAAATGCGCCAAATCGTCGTATTGGCACAGAAATGACATTATTGAGGCATTGGCTCCTCCAAAGTTCCTTACGGCAGTACCAAAGGCTAACACTACAATTACTCCACTGCCATCAACTCCAAG